>Ga0325401_1000759_pt1 | contig 24913 bp, 27 predicted proteins | sample PopdelMetagenome_FD_205666 | JGI IMG/M metagenome (GOLD analysis project Ga0325401, IMG submission 205666) | Populus deltoides microbial communities from Bellville, Georgia, United States - Xylem-PdKOR-R2 | ecosystem: Host-associated > Plants > Phyllosphere > Stem > Wood/Secondary xylem | place...
TTTTAATTTTATGGTATCTTGGAATTGATCTTCTCTGAATCTGGCCATCTGGGTCTTTTTTGTTTTGCATGTACATGTTAGGCTTCTTCATAGTCGGGCATGGCACAAGAGTGTTCTCTATTGGCCCCTATTGATAATGAGTTATTTGAGTTTGGATTGACAATATAAATCAGGAAAGTCTTTTGGTGATGTTTACTATCAGTTAGTTCACAGGCCAACTTTGTACCTGAATTTTCATCTTTTCATTGCTTCATAAAATAATTTTATCTTGTGTTGTTTTCAAGTTTAGAATGTGATTTTATCAGATTATCTAACCATGTATGCATTAGAGTTGCATTAGAGTTTTCTACAAAAAGTTATGTTTGTTTTTAATTTTTAAGCTTTCTAAGTGTTTGTTTATGTTTTTAACAAGTAAAAAACATGTGATAATTATTGTTTGTTTTTTTCTGTCAATGTCATTTATTTGGGTATCAATTATATCATTTTGGTGTTTCTCTAGACTTGAAGGGTTGTTCCAAGTATGTAATTGAATTGGACCATATGTTGAGATTTTTAGGTAAAACTTGAATTTAAAGTCTTTGACTTGGTCTTTTTGGTAACCTATCAAGTTTTGTATCTTCTTTGTGAGTGGTGTACTTCCCTTAACTTTGTATCTCTAAATTAATGATTTCATTTGTATCTTTAGAGTAGTGAGTTGTTTATTTCTATATCTCTTTGGTTTTGTACCTTTGAGTGGTGAGCAAAATCATTCCTTTATATGAGTGACGTGTTACTTTTTAATATTCATACCATTCTGGTACCAAGTTGGTATCAGAGCTTTTGGCTTACAACCATGGTTGTTCATGGATGTCGTGTGCAAGAATTCAAGAGAGGCAACCATACTCTTAAAATAGATAAAATGAGAAGGCAAATTCAGCAACTCCAAGAGCATCTTGAATGATATGAGAATCGAGACGATGATGATGATTAGAATAACATTGAAATTGGTTCTTCTAGTAATAATGAGGATGTTAATCCTTTTCATCATAGACCATACCATGATGTTAGTGATAATTCTTCTTCTTAGCATCAAAGAAGAAGGAATAGAAGACCTTAATAAGATTCTAATATGAGAGTTGATATTTCTAAATTTAAGGGGAAAATGCAACCTAACAATTTCATTGATTGGCTCTAAATTGTTAAAAGGATTTTTTTATTTATTTCAAAGAGTATCCTGATGATAGAAAAGTTAAATTAATGGCTCTTAAACTTAGAAAATATGCTTCTTTATAATTGGAAAATCTTAAGAAATAAAGGGCTTGTGAGGGCAAAAGCAAGATCAAGTTTTGAGAGAAGATGGAAATGAAGCTTAAGAGGAGGTTCTTGTTTAAACATTATCGGCAAGAGAATTTTTTGAAGTTTTATAATCTGAGGCAATCTAGACTGACCATAGAAGAGTATACAATGGAATCTGAATTGCTCATGCTAAAGTGTGATATTGATTAGCTTAAAAAACAAACAATAACCTAATACTTGGGTAAGTTAAAAAAGGAAATTTCTAAACTGGTTAAGTTACAACCTTATTAGACATTCAATGACGCGAGAAAACTTTTTTTGAATATGGAAAAACAGTATAAAAAGGTTAGAAAGACTAGCTGGAAATCGCCATCTAGGGAGAGTTATTCTAATCAGGGGAGTACTTTATTCTTTAAGAATACTACATTAACCAAGTCTTCCATTTTTAAGGCTTTTAAAAAGGGAAGTGTTGGGGCTTGTCCTAAAGTAGCTAGTTTCTCAAATTCTAATTCATAGAAGTGTTTTAATTGTCAAGGGCATGGACATATTGCTTTTAATTGTCCAAACCACAAAATTGTTGTTATAAAGGATAAGATAACTACCAAAAATGACTTGCTGAATGAATCAGATCAATAAGATGAAGTGGCTTATGTTAATCAAGGTGAGTTACTAATTATTTAATGAAGTTTAAGTGTTATTCATGACGAGAGTAAAGATTAGGTTTATTGCATCACTTTTTACACCTGTTGTAGTACAAATGAGAAAGTTTATGACGTGACCATTGATAGTGATGCTTATACTAATATTTTATCTACTAATATGGTAAATAAATTATAGCTCGAGATGGAAGCACACCCTCAACTCTACAAATTGAGGTGGCTGGAAAAGAAGCATGAACATAAGGTGACAAATAAAAGTTTTCTTTTAATTTTCATTATGAAAAAGTATTCTGATTAGGTATGGTGTGATGTAATTCCTATGGATGCATGTCATTTATTGCTTGATCTTCCACGACAATAGAATAGGAAAGTTTAGCATGATGGCTTTAAAAATACTTATTCTTTTATAAAAGATACTGTAAATATTATTTTAAGTCCTTCAAAACCTGAACTTATTTCCAAACCTTTTAAAGGGGCAGAAACTCTTTTGGTTGTATGTTCTGAAATAGAAAAACTTGTTGATGATGTGGATTTGGCTTATGCTCTAGTTTTTTTTTTATATATATAGGAAAATGCTGAAATAAAATAAATAACTTGCCTCTTGAAGTACAATCTTTTCTTGATGCCTTTTCTGACGTGATTCCTAAAGATATACCATATGGACTTCCTTCGATGAGGGATATTCAACATTACATTCATTTCATTCAGGGTGTTATGCTTCCTAATAAGATAGTCTATCAAATGAGTCCTATCGAACATGAGGAGTTACAAAGGTAAGTTGATAGGATGATTTCAAAGGGCTTAGTAAAGGAAAGTATGAGTCTGTATGTTGTGTCTTCTCTTCTTGTTCCAAAAAAGGATGGTTCATGGAGAATACGAATTAATAGTCGGGCAATGAACAAAATCACTATTGGTTATTAATTTTTCATTCCTCGGGTAGGTGACTTGCTAGATCAATTTCATGGTGTTACCACCTTTTCAAAGATTGATCTTAGAAGCGACTTCCATCATATTCGAATAAGAGTTGGTGATGAATGGAAAATAGCTTTTAAAACATAGGATGTCCTTTTAAAATAGATGGTTATGCCATTTGGCCTTTTTAATGCGTCTAGTACTTTTATACAAATGAATGACGTGTTTAAACCTTTTATTGACAAATTTGTTATTATTTACTTTGATGATATTATTGTATACAACAAGGATAAAGAGGAGCATCTTAGTCACTTGTATGAAGTATTTCAGACTTTACGGAGTTAGAAGTTTTATGCTAATTTGAAGAGGTGTGAATTCTTCTCTATCAACCTTGTTTTCTTGGATTTTGTTATTTCCAACAAAAAAGTAAAGATGGATCCTACAAAGATTAAAGTAATTATCGGTTGACCACATCCTCAAACTCTTTATAATATTTAAAGTTTTCATGGTCTAGCATATTTTTATTGGCGTTTCATAAAATTTTTTAGCACTATAATTACTCCAATCACTAAATGCTTGAAAGGAGGTAGTTTCAAGTGGACTGACGATGCATAAAAGAGTTTTGAAGTTATGAAGCAAAAAGTGATCATTGGGTTGATTCTTTAACTACCTGATTTCCAAAGAGTTTTTTTTTTAAAGTTGAATGCAACACATATAAAGTTGGTGATATTTTAAATCGAAGACATTTATTAATGACTAATATGCAAGTGGAAGTGACTTCAGTAAGATATAAATTGGGTGCGAAAATGGTGTTTCCAAGAATTTTGTTGTGCTAGAGGGTTTTATGTTCAAAATAATTTGTTTGTGTACTCTTTAAGGTTCTTTGAGGAAAGCCAATATCTTTGAAGCTCACAACGATCGACTTGGCAGACACTTTATGAGAGACAAAACACATGTTATCTATGATATTTTCTTCTAGCCAAAGATGAAGAGAGATATTACAAGGTTCATATAACATTGCAGGACATGCAATATTGCTAAATAACATAGCCAGAATTTGGGTTTATACACTCTACTTCCGGTAGCTAAAGCTTTTTAGGATGATGTTTGTATGAATTTTGTGTTAGGCTTGCCTCAAGGTTCAAGGAACAAAAATTCAATTATGGTGGTGGTTGATCGTTTCTCTAAAGTGACACATTTTTTTCCATGTAGAAAAACACTTGATGCTACTATTATTTTTGATTTATACTTCAAGGAGATTATTAGACTTCATGGCATTCCAAAAATAATAACTTCATATCAAGATTCCAAGTTCATTAATCATTTTTGGCTTACATTTTAGAGGAAAATTGGTACTCATCTTCAATTCAACACTACTTGTCATCCATGAATGATGGGCAAACTAAAGTCGTCAATTAGAGTTTATAAAGTCTTTTAAGAAGTTTGGTGAAGAAGAATATTCAAGATTGAGATCTTGTATTGCCATAAGTTGAATTCACTTATAACCATTCTACTAGCCAAAGTACTAGTTGTAATCCTTTTCAAGTTGTGTATGATCAGAATCCATTGAGTTTGTTGGACTTAATTCCTCTTCCAATAAGTCAATATTTCAATGGTGATGTTGAAAAAAGGGCCAAACAGCTTAAAAAGTTGCATGAACAAGTTTGTGACAAGATTGAAAGGAAAAATCAAAAGTATCAAACTCAAGCTAATAAGCATTATAAGTGTGCAAAGTTCAAATAGGGTGATCTGGTTTGGGTGCATCTCGGTAAGTGAAGGTTTTGAAGCAGATCGCTGAAAATGCCTAAAGATTGAGCTACTTGCACATCTAGACATTTTAAACACTTTTAATGTGGCTAACATAGCTCCTTACTTTAGTCATGATAGTACATATGACTCGAGAACAAGTCCCTTTCCACCAGGGAAAAATAACAGATAAGTGTCTTCTAATGGCCCTATTGATATTGGGTTATTTGAGTTTGGGCTGGCAATGCAAGTCAATGAAGTCTTTGATGATGTTCACTATCACCCCATGGGCTCAAGTTTAGAATGTGATCTTTCCAAATTGTCTAGCCAAGCATACATTGAAGTTTACTATAAGAAGTTATGTCTGTTTTATTTTTTAAGCTTTCTAAGTGTTTGTTTGTGTTTCTAATGGGTAAAGAATGTGTGATAATTACTATTTATTTAGTTTTCTATCAAAGTTATTTGTTTAGGTATTAATTATATCATTTTGGTGTTTTTCTAGACTTGGAGGGTTGTTCCAAGTATATAATGTTGAACATTTTGGTGTTTCTTTAGACCATGCATTGAGATCTTTTAGCAAAACTTGAATTAAAAGTCCTTGACTTAGCCTTTTTGGCAATCTATCAAGTTCTGTATCTTCTTTGTGAGTAGTGTACTTCTCTTAACTATGTATCTCTAAAATGGTAATTTCATCTGTATCTTAAGTGGTGAGTTGTTCGTTTCTATATTTCTTCAGTTTTGTACCTTAGAGTGGCAAGCGAAATCATTCATTTGTGTGTGTGATATGTTACCTTTTGATATTCATACCATCTCGATATCAAGACAAGTTAATTAGGTGATTATTTCTTATGCTCTACACCCATCATATATTTATAAGAGGTAGGAAGGGATGAAGGGGATCAACTTTTAATTATTTTTGAACCTTGAATAATTTAAGGCTCACATAAGTCTCGACATATGGGGGAAAGGCATGTTCTTGTTGTCTTTTAGGACAATCTATGGCTTATATAGAGCTTTTGAGCACTTTCTCCAATTTAGTTCACACAAGTCTTGTTGTGCCATACAAGAGTGTTTATTTTTGCATTACACCCTACTTTTCAAAGTGTTTTTCAACTTGCTTTTCGCTTGAAAAAATATTAAATTGTTTTTTTTTAAATAAACATCATATTGATGTTTTTGGATGGTTTTGATGAGCTTATGTAAAAAACAAAACTGAAAAAAAATATATCATTTTGATGTATTTTTAATTAAAAAACACTTTTTAAAACACCTTGTATCACAATACCAAACACACATTAATATGTATTGAAATTAGGTAAAACTTGGAAAATTATTTCAAGCATGGTTAAAAAGCACATTGAGGTAAAAAATAAAGATCACTCACTTTTGGCATTAAAATCTTATTGGAATTATTCTCCAACGTGAATTATTTAACATGAAACATTAACATAATTATAAAAAATTATGAGTGAATAAGAAATTGATCTAAAATAATTCTTGGTTGACATGTTTTGAAGAAACTCAAAACCCTCTAAAACTTTTATCCCACATTGAAAAGAAACAAGCCTTCCTAGTTGGTAGGAGTGTGAAAAGTTAAATTGGGCTAAAAAAACACCTAAGTTTTTAGATGAGAGATGACCAAAACAAAGTAAGTTTTAGGCTTAAACTCACATGCGCATAGCCCGGTCGGGCCTGAGCCTAGGTTTGGTGTAAAATGAGTTTTTGGGCTATAATTTTTTTTTGTAAGCTTAATTTTTTTGGGCATGGACAACCTAGTTTGGCTCAAGTTTTGGGTTGAGCTTGGGCTTGAGTATGAGTTTACTGTAAAATAATGTTTTGGGGTATAAAAGATTTTTTTTTGTCAACTTAAGTATTTTAGGCTTAGGTCTGGTCTATAAAGGATTATTTTCTCTAGACCATGGATTAAGTCTAACCATTTTTCTAGTTTTTCCCCCAATTGACTCTTCATAACCTGGACAATTTTTAGATAGTTTATCTCTTTAAAACCAAAGCTATCATGTTTGATTATGATTTTATGACGAATAATCAAAGTTGATTGTGAAAGGAGTTCATTTCAGTATTAATCAAAATTATTATTTATCTATTTTGGTTTTAAAATTAACTATAAAAAGGATGTTATGTGAAGAATTTTTTTTTTTTAATTTATACAATCTTTATCACCTCAGTCTTTTAGTCTTTTATTCTTAGTTTTGAGCTTTATTTTCCCTCCCAATCTAAAGCTTAAGTTCAGTTTTATTTAAAGATATTTGAGTTATATTATCTTTGAATCATAAACTTTGTTTAGAAATGCATCTAAATAAGATGGTAGTGTTGAAATTTTGAGAGGCTTATTGCAAATATCCTTTGCACTAAGTGAGAAACAATAAAGTTTTAAGGACAAAGAAGCTATCCTTGATGACAATAAAGTGTGGTTAATTTAGTGTGCTTCAACAAGTAAGTAACCCTTTTTGATTTTGTTTAATCTAATACCAGGACTGTATTTCAATCTCTTGTGATATATTGAATATATGCATGCTATGTATTTTATATGTTTAAAGTTGTTTGCGAATTCGCCATGACATATATAATTACATGCTTATAGTTTTAAAATGTATGAACACTAGACTTTTCTTGAACATCTAATTTGTATAGAATGCTCATGATAAATTAAACTTTCTCACAAATACATATTACCTTTAGAGTATAACCTTAAGACTTTAATATTAATTAGACTTTGTTTAATTTATAATTCCTTGTTATAACTAGATTAATAGTTAAATAGGATATTAAAATCTCTGAGTTATAATTTAAAATCTATCTAGTTATTTATTTTCATGCTTTTAGATTGATGTATATAATATGTACTTATAAACTAAATAATAAAAACTTGTTTATGTCTACCATATATTGTTTTACTAGTTATTTATTTAGTTTATACATGTAATTTTGCAATCTTGTATAACATGCTAATTGTTCAATTTGTTTATACAAATTTATATTGGTATGCTAATTTTTTTTAAAAAAATATTAAAATGGTATGATGAATGTTAATCGAATAATATTTTAAAATAATCTTGCTTAGTTGGGAATATTTGTTTTTCTAAGATTTTTTTTATAATTATTAAAAAACTTTATCAAACTTTGATTTGTTAAAAATTTGATTTTGTTTTATATATTTTTATACTTGTTGGAAAAACCAATTTTATTTGTATAACTATTGTTTTATAAAATTTAATCATGACTTCAACTCGAGAATTGGTTATCCTAACTAATATTTCTTCAGTAACTACGACCATTACTTTTTGTGTTGAATGATAAGAAACCCGAAAAGTTAAATGGATTGAACTTTAAGAGTTAGCGACAAAAAATATTGTTCTCTATAACCACCTTGAACTTTGATAAGTTTTTGTCAAGAAAAACATAAAAACTACAAGATAATGAATATGATTTTATTATTGTGGTAGCTTTGGATGCAGAAAGTCATAGTGATTTCATATACAAGAACTATATCTTGAATCAATCAAGAGTGAAAGCCATTTTGAAAAGCTTTGGACAAAACATTTATGGCTAAAGACATTAATATATAAAAGTTGAAAAATTTATAAATTTCAAAATGATTGACTCAATATGAGTTAAGTTTAAGAGTTTGAAAATATCTTGCATGGTTTTTAAGCTAAAGGTATGGTTTTAAGTGAATTATTGCAAGTGGTTGTAATTATTGAAAAATTACCACTATCTTGGAAAGAATTAAAAAACTATCTTAAACATAAGAGCAACGGAATGAGAGTTAAAGATCTCATCTTGAGGCTAAAGGTATAAAAGGATAATAAGTTTTTCAAAAGAAAAGCTAACTCTTTTGGTATAACCCCCAAAGAAAACTTTATGAAACAAGTGATGAAGTTTCATAATAAAAATCAAAAGTCAAAGCTTACCAGTAAGGGGAAAAGTATTGCCAAAAGGTTTAATGGAAAATGTTTTATCTATAACAAGACAGGACACCTAACTAAAGGTTGCAAAAACATAGCTCAATAAAGTAACCCAAGTGAAGGAATGACTGCTAAAGACAATATCACAAAGTTTGATTACCTTACTGATATTGTTTTGAAAATGAACATGTCTGTTGTTATTTCTAAAGCTAACCCAATAAAAAAATCTCGAGTGGTGATAGTTGACCCTGATGTAACAAAATATGCATGCTCTGAGAAATGTATGTTCTCCATTTATAAAGAAGTGGATGGTGAACACTTATACATAAGAAATTCATCAGCCTCCAAAATACTAGGTGTTGGAAAAGTCATATTGAAGATGACTTTCAAAAAACTTTTGACCTTAACAATATGCTTCATATTACTAACATTAGGATAAACTTAATGTCCAATTCATTATTTAGCAAAAATAGTTTTAAATTAGTCTTTGAGAGTGATAAATTTATACTTTCTAGAAATGAAATGTTTATTGAAGAGGGGTATTTTAATGATGGTCTCTTCAAAATGAATATTATGACCATTATAACCATGAATGAGAGTAAAAAGTATAACAATGTCTATTCTTCTTACATGTTTGAGTCTTGTAACATGTAGTATGATAAATTAGGTCATGTGAATTATAATTATATACAAAGGTTAAGATTTTTTAATTTATTACTAAGTATGAGTTTTGAGAAAAAATCATAAGTATGAGGTTTATGTAGAATCAAAATTTACAAAATATATTTTTTTAATTTAATTGAAAGAAGTAGTGAACCTCTAGGTTTAATTCACTTGAATATCGATGATTTAAAGATTATGCAATCTTAGAGGTGAGAAAAAATATATTTCTTTTTATAGATGATTGCATAATATTTAAATATTACAAGAATGAAGTCAAAAGTCAACTTGATATGAAAATATAGATAATAAGAAGTGATAGAGGTGAAGATTATAAAGCATCATTTGGTGAATTTTGTTCTCAAAATGGTATTATCCACCGAACTATCATTCATAATTCACCTCAACAAATGACATTGTGGAACATAAGAATCAAGCATTAAAAGAGTTGATAAATGTCATGTTGATAAGTTTAAATGAACCTCCTAACTTGTGGGGGAAGACAATTTTAATTACCAATTATATATTTAACAAAGTACCCCATAAAAAGGTAGAAAAGACACCGTATGAATTGTGAAAAGGTAGAAAATCTTTCAATAAATACCTCAAAGTGTGGAGCTGTCTTGCAAAGATGGTAGTACATAATCCTAAAAAGGTCAAGATAATATCTAAAATTGTGAATTATGTATTTATCAAATATACTTACAATAACACTGCATATTTATTTATTATACACAAGTCAAGTATTGGAGGTATTCATTCTAATACTATAATGGAATCAAGAAATGCTATATTTTTTAAAGATGTGTTTTTATTTAAAGAAACACAAGAAGACTATTCATTTAAAATAACAATTCAAATCAACTTAAGTGATTATCATTCGTCAAAAGATAAAACTAAGCCTAGAAGGAGTAAAAAGGAAATAAATAAAAATATTTAGTCCACTTTTTCTAACATGTTAGAAAATGAAACTCGAATATAATCCTATGAAATATCCTGCCATGAAGTTTTCTATTGGAATGAGACAATCAATAATAAAAATTGATTTATTATGAAAAATCATACATATAAACTAGTGGATCTTTAACCTAGAAGTAAACCATTAAAATATAAGTGAATCTTCAAAAGAAAGATGAAAGCTGATGGAACTATTGACAAATACAAACCAATCCTTGTTAAAGGATTCAAATAATAATAAGGTGTGAACTATTTTAATACATATTCATATGTGTTAAGAATAACTTTCATACAAATGTTAATAACCATTGTAGCTATCAACAAACTTGAAATACATCAAATACATGTAAAAATAGCTTTTTTAAATGGTGACCTTGATGAAGAGTTAATGAACAAGAAAAGAAGTATTTAAGCTTGTTAAATCATTATATGGTTTGAAACAATCACCAAATCAAGATCAATGTGTTTATATGAAAAACACATGTAAAGTTTATGTCATTGTATGTCTCTATATAGACTAGCATTAATGATTACATGATCAAGTTTAGCAAGAAGATATTAACTAATAAATTTTATATGAAAGACGTAGGTGTTGCAGGTGTCATACCAGGATCAAAAATTACTCAAATGTCAGATAGATTGGTAATGTCCCAATCTTATTATGTTAAGAAGATTCTCAATAAATTTTATAAAGGTGACAATGGATATAAGTGTTCATCTATTTAAAAATAAAGATAAGCAAATAAACCAATTGAAATATTCTCTAATAATTAAGAGTTTGGTGTATTTCATGAATTATTGGAAAACAATAAAAAAGGTATTCAAATATTTCACATACACCTTAGATTATGAGTTACACTATACTAGTTACTCGATGACACTAGAAAGGTGCAATGAAGCCAATTGGATATCCAACACTAATGTTCAAAATACACTAGTGGATATATCTTTATACTCGGTAGAACAACTGTATTATGAAAATTCTCTAAAAAAACATGCATCGTAAGATTCATGATGGAGTCATAGTTTATTGCTCTTAATAAAGCTAGAGAGAAAGCTGAATGACTTTGGAATTTCTTAAAGGATATTCCTTGTTTGCCAAAACTAGTGCCAACAATTTATATCCATTGCGATAATTGATCTATAATTAAAAGGGCACAAAATAATATATATAATGATAAGTCTAGACATATATATCATAGATATAATACCATTAAATACTTGCTCTCAAATAAAATTATTTTCTATTGGCTATGTAAATTCAAAGGAAAATATTATGGGTCCGCTAACCAAAGGTTTATTAAGAGAACTTGTGTATAGATTATCGAGGAGAATAGGATTAAAGCCTTTTAAAATGAAAATATGCAATGATGATAACCATAACTAGTGATTTGAGATCCCAAGATTTAGATTTAAATGGAAAACTAAGTCATATAACATTTTTAGTAGTACTCAAAAATTATAATTTCCTATTTATTTCTATGATGAAATAAGTGCTAGTTGCAACATTATAAAAGGTGAGTTGTGCTCTTAATGATTTTCATATATTGATATACTAAGTTAAGTATACAAGAATACTCTTAATGAAAGATCACCTATATGAATATGGCTTTTTCTATGATAATTTTGATATAGGCTAAATTCTTTAAATCACTCATGAATTCAAGAGTTTTTCATGAACACAACAATAAGAACCAAAGGAAATCTTTAGGTACATAATCATATCAATACTATTTTCTTGGTATGTACAAAAGACTAAATAGTTCAAGACATTAATTTTACTATTTAGCCAAGTAAATTCAATAGTATCTCACTAAGAAAAGTTCAAACCTAAAAGTTTCATATATATATATATATATATATATATATATATATATATATATATATAATGATCCATTAAACTAGTATCTCTTTATGAATCTTTGAGTCATTTTTAAACTGATCAATTTTTTTTGTTCATTTAGGGGATTATTGGAACATTGTTTAAAACAAAGTTAATATGCATATTTAGGGCCAATTAAAAGTGAAGTCCATTCACTTTTGAGGTTAAAACCTTGTTGGAATTTAATCTTTAATGTTAGCTCTTTAACATGAAATACTAACATAATTTAAATAAATTCTAGATGAAAATGAAATTGATCTTAAATAACTTTTGGTTTATATATTTTAGAGAAATCCAAAACCCTAAAAAGATCTTATCCCTCATAGGAAAGAAACAAGCTTTCCTAGTGGTTTATTTAGTGGCATGTCACACCATGACAAATACAAGAGTCTTTGAAATAAAAGGAAAATATTAGGAAAAAAAAAGTCATCACCTAGTAATTAAAAAAAAATAGAAATCCTAAAACAAATAATAGTTTTAAAGATTTAGGTAAGAGGTTGGTTATGCTTAAGGAAAGATCGATGTCACTGTTACTTGTCCTTTCAAAGAAAAGTTACATTTGTTATATGTTTTCACCTAAATTATATTCTATAAATTGTCTGAATTATTTTTGAAATTATTTTATTTCATTTAAAAAAGGATATCCATCCCTAAAAATAGGGAAATTGTTGATAGATTTAATGTTAATCCATAAAAATAGTAGATTTCATCGATTTAGACCTTTTAACAAAAAACAAAATTGACGTTAATTCTTGAAATAAAAGATTTTGTTGATTTAGGATTTTGAACAAAAAGGTATTTGAAATTAATCCTTAAAATACAAGATTTCACCGATTTAAGTTTTTGAATGAGACATTTTGATGTTAATCCTTAAAATAGAAGATTTTATTAATTTTAAATTTTTGAACAAAATATTTTGATGTTAATCCCTAAAACATGAGTTTTTATTGGTTTAAGATTTTGAACATAAAATCAATGATACTGCACATAAAAACATCTTTGCATAAAAATTAAAACTTTCACATATAAAACTCAAAACATCCACTTGTAAGACTGATAACATAGCACAAATAATTCGCCATAAATAAACCAAAACAACACATTATTTAACACAAATAAATCAACTTGACAGAAGATGAAACACTAATAATTTAGAATAGATAAGTCAAAAGTAACCAAATTTCACTTTAACCTCTTTTTTTCTTGTTTTGATTTTCAACCATCAATCTTCTTTCTTTAATTTAATTTTTAATTTTTTTTATGTTTCTGATTTTGTTTTTTAAAAGACTTCAACAAGAGAGAAAAATGGTAAAAAATTACAAAATGGTCACATAAATGGCTAAAAACATATTTATTCATTTTTATTTTTGCCTTTTTTGGATTTAAAAAAAGATTTTGTAAATGAGGGTCAAAATTGGGTTATGATAGGGCACCCGATATTTTAGATGAGAGATGACCTCAACAATTTAAGTTTTGGGCTTAAACTCACAAACACATATGTGAGTGGCCCAACCCAACCTAGCTAGTGCTTGGGTTTTGGGCCGAACCTGGGCCTAAGCTTAAGTTTAGGTTTACTGTAAATAATTTTTTAAGCTATAAAAGATTCTTTTTTTACCATTTTAATTTTGAGCTTCGTTCTAGTTCATGAAAGATTATTTTCTCCAACTCATAGATTAAGTTTAATCAACTTCTTTAGTTTTGTTTTCTAGAATTGATTATTCATAACCTAGACAGTTTTTGTAGTATTTTAAAAAAAATTATCAGGTTTAATTCTAGTTTTATGACGAGAAATCAAAGTTGATTATGGAGTAAATTTAATTTCGTACTAATCAGAATTAATTCATATTATTTTTTGTTCCAAAATTCACTATAAAAAAGGAGTTGTGAGAAAGGTTTTCTAAATTGTTTTTCTAAATTTTATACATTCTTCCTCTCCTTAGTTTTTTAATCTTTTCTTCTTAGTTGTGAGTTTTGTTTCTCCTTCTAATCTAGAGTTTAGTTTGGTCTTGTTGAGAGATACTTGAGTTGCATTATATTTGGTTCATAGACCTTGTTTAAAAGTGTATATATACAAGGTGGTGTTGTTGAAATCTTGAGAGACTTATTGTAAACATTTTTTGTACCAATGATTCATTCTTGACAGTAACAATGTCTTATCAATTTTAGAGTGCTTCAACAAATAATTAACCCCCATTCATTTTGTTTAATTTAATACATTAGTATACACATTAAGATTGTATTTTAGTCTCTTGTGATATATTGAATATATGCATAATATGCATGTTACATGCTTAATATGTTTACAATTGTTTGCAAATTTGCCATGACATATAGAATTACATGCTTATAGTTTCAAAGTGTATGAACTCTAAACTTTTCTTGAACATATAATTTGTTTAGAATCCTCTTGTTATGATAAACTAAACTTACTTATAAATCTAGTCTAATACTTTTGGTGTACGAAACCCACAAATGGTGACTAAACTTTATTTTTAGGTTTTTTTTTTCTTATCTTGCAGGGTTGTCATTTTAGGTATTCTTTTCTCTCTGTATATTTCCCAGGAAACAAACCTACCTTAGTCACTTCAAACTAGGTATAAACCCATATGATAAAAGTCAAATGAATTGGATGGTATGATGCATTACAAAAATGAAAATCCTTTCAATCAAGTTCATATAAACAACATATTAAGACTTAAGAAGACATGTGAAAATACAGGTTGTTGGAGATGGAACAAATATTTGGTGGAAATCAAAGTGGATTATGCAAGTGGATGATGATAATGGGAGTGTTTGGGAACGCGGTGCAAACCACGTTCCCTCAAAATTTGATTTTTTTTTAAAATAAATTTTTTTATGTTTTCGGATTATTTTGATGTGCTGATGTCAAAAATGATTTTTAAAAAATAATTTTTTTTTATTTTGATGCATTTCCAAGTGAAAAGCGCTTTGAACTGCCACCGTTACCACAATCTCAAACACACATGAAGTAGAAGGTCATCTTTTCTATCCACTCTCCATCTTTTCATTTTATACATAGTAATAATAACATCAGTAGAATTATAATAATTTCACAGCACCACCTACAATTATGAGCTAACCAACATGTCACTTGTAAGGATGATAAAAGAAGAATACCAAATTCATTTTCACATGCTTACATATTTGACTTATCTATTGAGTTGTGTACATCTACTTTCTTTGATGATTTTATGCATACGTGATTAGTATGTGATCGATTCTCCATTTTGGTTTTAGACACCAATTGGAAAATACTCTCACTAGTCCTCTATTATTGATATTGGACTTAAGCAGTGACAATATTTTTCATTTGGTGACTAAGATCAATTTTTTTTTTAGAATTGTGAAGAGGGTTTCTATATATATGCATGTTTTATACTATTGAATGAATTATTTATGTTACTTTTAAGAGTTATTACAATTTTACTGTTCAAAATATGATGAAATGCATTAATTTAATTTTATAAATGTAAAAGAACAATTGTTACTTTAAATATAGTTTTGGATTTTGGATTTAATGGTTAGTAAACATTCAAAACTTTCTTGTACAAATAAAACAATCTCATCATAAACAACAAAAAACTATAAAATGATGAACATCTTTGACTCAGAATTTGAACAAATTGAGTGTGGATTTAAAATGAGTTAGCAATGATTTTTTTGATTGACTTGGTGAGAAGTTAAATCAAGAAATCCTAGTAGGATTATGGAAAAAAATGTTAGTTGCATTAATTAGCATCTGTAAATTGTTGCCCTTCATTTAATTTTATAAGTATATATAAAATTTAACAATAATAAACTTGTCCATATATTTGGCTAATGGATATATTTATCTCAATTGACTTGAAGATTTTGTGAACTAATGAATTGTCATCTTTAGCTAAGGACCACTAAAGGGATTTAGCCTTAAAAGTCTTGGAACATGCGAGATTCATATATTTATTAAGTATGGTCAATAAACTCAAGTAAAGTTTTGAAAGTCTGAACAAGAGAGGCTAGCCCATGATCCATCTGAGAAGCGTGACCAAACTCAATCCCAAGGTAAAAACAAAAGATTAAGGATCACTATCCAAGTCTTTATGATCATATATCTTTAAAAGGATCAAAGATCTTTCTCTAGGTCTCTTGGACCATCTTTCTCTAAAAGGATCTAGTATCTTTCTCCAAGTCTTTGTAACCATTTTTTTCCAAAAAGAATTAGGGATCCTTTTTCAGGTCTCTGTTCTACTCATCTCTAATAGCGTCCAAGACTTTTTTTTTTCCTAGAATGTATTTTTTCAATGCATACATAGGCCATATTACTTATTTTCACACTTATCCTCTAGTATAAAATTTTGGATATTTGTAGATGAGGAATAATAAACCCTCTCAAGGGACAATCCATACTAAGACTAAAGCCCACTCTTTAAAAGTCATCCTATAGGTGCATATAACCTAAATACCCATAACATTTGTTCTAATCAGATTAGCCTCCTTCCATGTTGGAAACACCTCTTAGCTTACTACTTACATCACATCCTCATACTAAAGGATAAGTTTTACTTGACAAAACTTACTAACCCTTGTATGGGCTAAGCATATAATATTAATATAAGAATAACAAAAATCTATAACAGAACTCTTAGGATTCATAGTCATGATGTTATTTAAGGAATTACACTCCATAGAAAACCTTATAACTCTTGTAAGGACCAATATACATGATTAACTCAATAAGTCCTCTTAAATGGTTAGAAAAATCCTTAGTATAAATAAGCTTAAGATTCTACCCAATTAACATCCTTACCTAAGCAACATTTAGTAAATGATTTAAACGCCTCACAAGACTAGGACTAAATAAGAATTCTTAAAAAAAATAATCAAATTTCTTCACTTAAAAGAGGGGATCTAAAATAAAGGACTCACTAACCACCTCTAAATTTAGGCTATCCTTTTCCATTTCAACATCAATAGATATAGTTTCAGCTCCATGATTAACCCTAGTTAGAGCCTCTGTCACCATCATCTCCTTTCTAAGGGCTTAAGATTTTAAAGTCTGTCACCATATCTACATTAATCACATTATCTACAGTTGAGACAAACTCTTTTAGACATGTCAAAGAGGCCTCATCATCTAAGAGCCCTTCTAGGTGAATAATCTACAATGTATCTTCTCGTCATCCTCAAGTTTAGCAGGTAAGTGCTTACTTTGAAAAGCTAGCTCTGTTACCAGAGAAAAGAGATTGCCAAAGTTAGAAAGGCTAACAAGATTAAAGATATAGGAGAAGTATATACTAATACTCTATGACCTATTAAAGAAATAGATATCCCTTATTAGGTCGAGCATTTTATCCTATAGGACTATCAATAAGGCTTTTGTCCCAACATAGGTAGCTAAAAAATCTTTAAGAGAAAATTTAAGCTATTTTCTTCTAAAAAGATTAGTATGTGCCTCATCTAACTTCTCCGGAGCCCAACTAACCTCACTTATAGACTTCCCCGACTCCAGCTCTAACCTTCCCACTCTTCATTAATAAAGGAAAACCTTCTTGTAAACCTTTTTTAGATTCTTTGAAATCTTTTTAGTTGATAAGTTAACGTCTTCTTCTCTTACTAAGCCTTCTTATCAAACTCTATGTCACTCTAAAGTCAAACCTCCTATAAATTTTAGGCTTCTTTTAGGTTATAAATTTTTTAAATGTTTTTTTTTTCAATTTCAACATCTTAGATGGCTCTGACACATTTAACTTCCAGCAACTTGCAGTTAATGATTATAGTTAAAGAGCTTGTAAAAGAAAACTTAATAAAAAGAGAAAGAATAAAAAGAAATATACAAATAAATAAGTAATTTACCTAAATCAATACCTAGACCAACATTCTTAACTAATTAAAGAGGTCATTATCTCCTCCAACACTCCCAAGTCCTAAAGAAATTGAGTCACCATTTCCAACACATTGGTAGTGTGAGAAACATGTTTTCCCTATAGAGATGCTTCAAGGCTAAACAATGTTCTTAGGGCATGAACCTCTTCCTCGCTCCATCAAAGGTTGGAAAAAATCACATGCCCCACTTAAGGTTCTCATGAAAAAATCATAAACTGTACTAAGCCTAACTAATCTAAGAATAATAATGGTATTGACAAATCTATATACAAATAAAATCAGATGGGTCATACTAAGATTTAGTGCTATGATCTTATAGAATATCCAAAATAGTGGGACCATACTTGTGATTCATAAAACAAAATTTCAAGAAGGCTTCCACTACAATAATTATTCAAATCAATATAAAAGATGATGATGTTGAAAAATCCCCACTATTGGTAATAGTTATAGATAATGATGGTAAGGTTTTAAATATTTTTACACTTGTTTCTAAACCATTGGGAAAGATTTTTCTGACTCTTACTAATACTTTGAATTTATATGTATTTCTAGTTGTTCTATAATTAGATTACAACTTAATTTTCCAAATAACATTAGTTTTATTTTGTGCAATAATTTTTTTTAACTTAAATATTGTGTGTTTAAGGACATTCAAACCAGGCAGATGATTGGTTATGATATTAAACGAGGGAAGTTATATTACTTAGACTTGGTGTTAAAAAGTTTTGATAGGTTACATCAATCATTGATAAAAGATTTTTCTGAGCGGAATAAAAAGCAGGTTGAAATCTGGTTATGACATTATTGTTTGGGGCATATTTCCTTTGGTTATCTATAAAAAAATATTTAGTTTTTTTTTTTTAAAGAGAGTCAATATTTTTAGTTTTCAATGTGATGTTTATAGACTAGAAAAAATTCATCGTGCTTCATTTTCAATAACATTAACTAAAATCTCACATCCATTTTTTATTATACATTTTGCTATCTGGGTTTCATCCAAAGTCACTACTGTGGCTGGTTTATATTGGTTTGTTATCTTTATTGATATTTGTACTAGAATGACTTGGTGGGCTTGAAGAAATCTAAAGGTTATGAACTTTAAAAGTATTTGGAAGCACATAAAACTATTTATCAAACTACTTATTCCAATACATTTTAACAAATAGGGTTGTTAAACACAAAAATCAACACTTGTTAGATGTTTTTCATGTTTCATTAATAGCTCATGTGAAATTATCTTATTAGAGAGAAGCAATTGCATTTGTATCATGTTTAATCAATCAGGTTCCATCTAGTTTATTGGCTTTTTAACACTAGTTTAGGCTCTCATTGACGCAATTTATACCCTAAAAATCCTATATTTAGCACTCCATATTGTTAATTGTGTCATATTTATACACCTCCATAAATACTAGAGTAAAAAGTTGATTCCTCAAGCATTGTGATGTGTTTTTCTTGGGTATATCCATCATAAAAAAAAAAAAGGATGTTGATATTATCATTCTTGGACTCAATAAATGTTTTTCTTTGGTATTTTTTCTTTGGTCCTAAACTTTAATGAGGAGTTTAAGGAGAAAATTCATGCTCTATATTTTGATTTTCTAGGCAAAAATTTGGATCTTAAAAGTGGCAATTCATAAGTTAGACTGAATAATCAAGGAGAAAGTGAAGTGGATTTAAATGGTATAATCTTGGACCAAAGTGATGATAAACACTTAGAAGCTGAAGTTGTCACTCTAACAAATGCTCCATTCGAATTAATTAGAATTCCTCGTAACTAATTTACTAGATCAATCCATTATTGAGGATGTTATTGATATAATATGTGAGTCAGTCATAAAATTATCATGTTATTACACCAGAGGTATTTCTAAACCCACATATGAATCTAAACTTTCTAGTAAAGTTAAATATACCGAAGCATTATGTAACCATAATTTGTTAGGATCAAATTTTTCATTAATAAATCTATTATCTACTATATATATATTCTTAATAGTGTGCAAGAACCCTTAACTGACCCAAGACAGAAAGCAATTATAAATGAAAAGATGAAATCCTTGCAAAAAAATAAATAGAATATAGGACCTTGTTGTTTCTCCGCCGGGAAAAAACCAATTGGATGTCTATGGATTACATGGTAAAGTACAAGGCTAATGGCACAATTATACACTCTAAAGTAAAGATTGGTGGTGAAAGGTTGTATTTAAACCCATATGATCAATTACAGAAAGATATTTGTACTTATGACCAAAATCAACATACTTTAAGTCTTATTATCTTTAATTGTGAACTTAAATTGGCCATTATAATAATTCATATGAAGAAGGACCTTTTACATGGTGAATTGTCTAATAAGATCCACATGGATCTCCCACCATGATGTATGATTTTTGAAATACAAGATCAGAAAGTGTGTAAAATCATTGTATGGATTGAGATAATCTCCAAGTGCAGTTTGAGGGGTTTATAAAATCTATTACAACCTTTGGCTACCAATAAAAAAATTCAGATCATACTTTGTTTCTAAAAAACAATAAGATTACAATATTTATTGTATATATAGATGATATAATAGTTATGAGAAATGATCTTGAGGAAAGGAAGGCCTTACTTGACATGAGAATTTGAAATGAAAAACCTATGTACTTTAAAGTATTTTCCATCTCATAAAAAAATCTATCTATCTAAAAAATATATATACCTTGGATCTTCTACAAGAAACTAGTATGTTAACATGTCAACTAAATCTATCTATCTAAAAAATATATATATCTTGGATCTTCTACAAGAAACTAGTATGTTAACATGTCAACTAGTTGTTACACTAGTAGAAGAAGTCTGAAATTATATGTTGAGTCTAATCAGATACTAACTAATAAAGGAAGATATCAAAGACTTGTAGGGAGATTGGTGTACTTAGCACACACAAGATCAGATTTGGCTTATGCATTGAGTATTATTAATCAATTTATGCATAATTCAGAAGAAAAATATATGAATGTAATTATACATATTTTAAAATATTTAAAGGCCACACCTCGAAAAAGAATTTTGTTCATTAAAAATACAAATTGTCAAAATATAGATATATATATTGATGCTGACTAGGCTAGAGTAGTAGATGATAAGCGATCTACTTCTAGTTACTTTATCTTTATAGGTGGTAATCTTGTTACACGGAGAAGAAGAAAAAACAAGGTATTATTACTCTATCAAGTGCATAAGCTAAATTCAAATGTATGAGCATGTAAAAGTAAATAGGCAGCTCTTTGTTAAGTAGGAGTTGGATAAAGAAAAATATAAAGTTATCTATGATTAAATTTAAATTTAAGAATTAATTGGCCGACATTCTCACCAAATCAATTTCAAGCCGAGTGTTTTAAAAGTTTCTAAACAAGTTGGACATATATGATATTTATGCGTGGGGGATTGTTGAGATTTCTTGTATAAGGATTTAGAATTAATTATTTGATTAGTAGGTTTATGATTTTCTATATAATTAAGTCTCCTACGTTAGTATGTTTGTCATTGTATATTGTACATTTCTCATTTTCTTAATAAAAGAAGTCATAAAAGTATTTTCTTTATATTTACAACACAAAATAGGTTTTCTATATATATTTTTTTTTAAGCAAGATAGCACTCTTTTTTAATTTGTTAGCTACACGTTAATCTAGAACACAAGGGGACAGAGGGGGTCAGCATATGATTTTTTACCAGCAGTAGCAGGTTAACTTGGCACAGGGGACCCTTAAGAAATCATCACCCTTATTTAGCTATCTTTCAAGTTCGAATACTGCGATGTAACAAAATACTGGCCCCTGTCTGTTTGTGTGAGTGTGTGCGGTGGAATTTTCAACAACGTTCAAGAGATTTGAGTTCTGACTTGTGTGTTTAAGTGCTTAATCAGGAGTTAAAAGACTTGGTAAAACAGAAGAAACAGGGCAAAGTACAATACACTATAATAATTCAAATAGATAGTGGTGGCAGAATCAAGATAAGTAGCCACATATTGACATTAAACATTAGCCTCCTAACTCTGGAAAACTCAGCTCCTATCTCTCCCCGCTTATGAAAATAAAAAACTAAAAACATGAGGAGCTCGATGATGTCTTTTTAACAACCCCTCCCTTTTCACAGTCTCCAAAACTTTCTAGTCCTGTTGGCCTCTTTCTGTCTCTGTAAAGGCTTGAAAGAAGGATCAAGAGGAGCAACAAGAAAGATCATGGGTAATGGATACAACCACCATTTTCACAACCAAAACCTTCACCTCCAACACAAGAGCACATTCTTGCCTATGTTATGCTCAGGAGCAACCATCAAAGATGTGACTCTTCCAAAATGGGAATACCGGTCCATGTCCATCTCTAGTACTGACCCTTTATCTCCAGAGATCGGTTGCATGGGGCAGGTCAAGATAAACAGCAAGATAGATGGCTTCCCTACTTCTAACAAGCTCACAGTTACCACCAAGAATAACAATAATGTCAAGTACTCCAAGCTCAAGAGGATCTTCTCTGGCAAGAATCTTACTGGCACCACCGCATCAATAGCCAGGAGCACTGCTCATAGAAGAAGAGAAGTGATGGTGAATGGTGCGAGTGGACCCAAGATTGATGATAGTAAAGAGAATTCTGTTTCAGTTAGCATAGAGAATATGGATCCTCCTTTGCCTGTAATCAAGAAGGTCCAACAACCAGCAGATGGTGGAGAAGCGAGTAGTCTTTGGAAGAGGAGATCCGGTGGGCTAGTATTGAAGAATTTGCAACTTAATAGGAATAATCTTGCACCAACCACTGTTTAATGAGCAGCTCCAAGCAGCAGGGGAGTTAACATAAAGCACAAGCACACATAGGAGATGTATATGGTTATTAATGATGTATTTGTAAGTCCAGTTTTGCTGTTATTAATTTCTTAATCCTGCGTTGTAAAGGCAAACACAGTAAGGTGGTGCTGTTAAGGATGTATATGAATCATCTATCAATGATTAGATCTACAGACTTTTACTGCACCCCCCTTTTCTTGTGAAATATTCGATATTTAGATCATGTCAGTTGGATTTCATGCCAGTAGTTTGGGTGTCAATTGTGGGTCACATTCAACACAGGGACTTGAGCTTCTATTAAAGTTTACTTCGTCAAGTCACAAACCTAAATTCACATAAAAATAGGGTTAGAAAGTTTCTTAAATCATGTGATCATGAGGTGACGATGGTGGGAGAGAGAAAAATGGAAACGTATATATAAATACCGACGGAGCGAGCACAGAGCACATGCCTGTAGAAGAAACAGGGAGGTCAACATTCAAATATTTCAAACGCCACGCAACTCATGAAACAAATAACCAAGTAACTTTTTAAATATCAGTGCAAGCAGGCAAGTCTAGATCACGACGAGTGCATACGATTGCTCGTCGACCATATCCAAGGTTTGGCCTTCTCGCACCCACACCTCCGAGACCCCCTGGCATCTCATATATGAAGAACGGATTAATATCACCAGCATACTAATAAAGGTGAAAAAGGCGGGGTTTCCTCTGTCTTGTCAGTAATTTTCCGAATGGGTAAATGGGATCACTGTTTCTGAAACTGTTATACGAAATTTGGCCGGAGCCTTTTTGTTCCTGGTCAAGATGAAACTACAGAGTTCAGCACCTTCAAAAAAACAAAGCCCCAGGACCTTGTGAGGATTAACGCTTTGGGATATCTAAACGTACCTTAAATTCTCAGAAGCTCAGGTATCGAAACATGTATTTTAAGCATAAAATATACAGATTATTTTCATTACATGTATACCAGATACCAAATTGGATGGTGTAAGAGAAATGGATTAATTCACCAGAAAGCCAATGGCTCAGCGATCATTACATTCTCCTAATTTAATTTCGTGGCATCTACATTTATACAGCTAAAGGTACAAGTCAAAGCACATGGCAATCGATCAATACGAGTATCAAACATCAACCTTGTTCTTTGTAAGGAGTCCAGATCAATTTGCTAACATCAACCTCAAGACCACCCCGACCAGCAGCTTTTAGATGACGGTCCAGGACCTTCGGATCCGCACATATCACATGCTGCCCTTTCCTGTACTGAATCAGTTCTAGGCTCTGAAGGGTAGTCAAAATATCCTCTGCCTTTATTGCTGTCATGTCACTAAGCTCCTGAGAGAGTATAGAAGTCACTCAATAAAGAATTAACATGGCACCAGCCACGTGATCCAAATTGATGGGAAAACATGTAAAACAAAGAAGAAACTATTGGAGATGATTTACCGAGACTCAGCATCAGAATGACACTGAAGGAACATTTCCTTTCCTCTTCCAGTAAAACTTAAATAGAAGTCAAACCTATCAAGTATGACTACACTTGCTATACAGCACATTTTATGGTGCCCTTGCCAAAGTGTGTAGACATTGACCTCAGATTTTCAAACTTGGTCAGTTATCTCTTGGCAGGACTGTCCATGGACCAAATGCTGGTAGACAGACGGAAAATTTCACTTAAATTGAACTGAATGTACCAATAGCTGAACACTCTGACAGCTGATCAGAGGTTGTCCAACATGCTGTCAAGTGTGACTGGATGTGGCCTCTTTTGGCCAACATTTGGTCACAATGAAGGCAATAGCAAACCCCCCCCCCCCCCGGGAAGCCACCGACCACTGAAATTCTAATATTTATTTTTTGTTCCAGGTGTGGTGCTGGCAACCAATCCATATAGTGCACCACCTTTTTGTTTTTACCATCCTCGAGCCTCACCTACTCATGCACACACAAACACCCACAACCATTGCTCCTGCCTGATAACTAAGTCCAAGTTTATAGTATAATTGTTGAATATCGAAGTCCATTAGGAAAGGCAAGAACTTGCCCACAATGCTAGGGAAAACAGAATGGACGGTAACAGCCATGAATTTCTCAACACAATTCAAATATGTAGATGATGGCATCAGTAGAACTGCAGAAAGAAAACTGTCTTGAGCTCTCAAGAAAATGCTTACCTTGAT
>Ga0325401_1000762_pt1 | contig 24869 bp, 10 predicted proteins | sample PopdelMetagenome_FD_205666 | JGI IMG/M metagenome (GOLD analysis project Ga0325401, IMG submission 205666) | Populus deltoides microbial communities from Bellville, Georgia, United States - Xylem-PdKOR-R2 | ecosystem: Host-associated > Plants > Phyllosphere > Stem > Wood/Secondary xylem | place...
TTTAAACCATTTTAGTAATGGTTGGAATTTGAGTCTGTAAGGCAACAGAGAACGCGTCCTTGTTATTTTTTTAATAAAATAAAAGGAGAATGTCTTTTAGTCCATACCTTAAAAACAAAAACAAAAACAAAAAGTATGGCCTAGGTGCACGGACCTTTCTTAGGCCCAAGTGCATGGGCTTTTTTATTTCCCAGACATGCTAGGCCACCCAGGCCCGTGCATCTGACCTAGCTTTTTTGTTTTGTTTTTTTTTTCTAATTTATCATTCAAATTGGGTTTTTGTTGAGCTTTTCTTTTAATTATATCATTCAATATTTGGTTGATTTTCAATTTGTCTTTATATTTTGTTATCATATAATATAATAAAAAATATTATTGAACCCAATGAAGTCCATAACCTAGGTCACAGGCTTGGTGGGTTATCCCAGGTTGACCCAAGTCAATCTAATATGTCTCCACCTCAGTGTTTTAAAAAAATTCATTCTAGGATATTTTAGTAACAATGACAAAAAATTCCCCACCACTTGTATATTTGTTTTATGTTTAGACAAAATTCACTCTGACCTAACATGGCCAGTCATCTAGTCTTACCTAAACATCTTACTTTCTATGATATTTAGTTGCATTTTAATATGGAAAGAATTTATTTATAATATGATAGAAAGTAATTTTTTTGAAAAAGCTCAAACGCATTAAACATACATTATAATAAAACAACCTTAATTTTAGATTTGACTATTAAATGTCTGTTTGAGAATGTGGTTGCGGTTGCTTTTCAAAATGTTTTTCATGTCGAAATGCATCAAAACAATATTTTTTTTTATTTTTAAAAATTATTTTTGAGATCAGTACATCAAAACGATCCAAAACATACAAAAAAAATTAAATTTTTTGTAAAAAAAAATTGATTTTTTTAGAAACACGGGTTGACCCGCGTTTCCAAATACTTTATAAATTAAGCTCAAATTTAGTAAGAAGATTCTACATGCCTAGTTCTTTAATAGATTATCTTGTTGTAATCATCAAAAATCGAGAAGCCCTTCAAATTAGACCATGAAATTGTTGTTTTATATGTTTTAATTATTTTCATAGTTTATTTTGGATTCTTACTATTCTATTTTTTTTTTAAGTTCTTTTGGTTATCTTGGTTTTTATCTTTATATAATCAGTTCGTGTGTTATTTTTTTTATATCAAATTATTGAATTAAAAGATTTTTTAAAATATATAAGAGTTTTTAATTATTAATTTCTCTACAATTTAGAACTTTAACCTGAAAATTTGAGAACCCTATTGTTTATTAACTAAGCATTACTTTATTTTATCAAGAAAAACAGAAAAAGAAATATTAAAAAAGAAATTTGTTTTTAAATGATGTGTTTTTACAAATAAAAAAAGGAAAAGAAAAGGAAAAACAGAAAAAGAAAATATGAAAAAAATAAATTTGTGTTTTTACAAATTAAAGAAAAAAGAAAAGGAGTTTCTCTATTTTTTCAAGACAAACCTTTAAGTTGGAAAACATGGAAAAGTTGTTTTCCAAATTTCCTCATTCTTTTGACTGGGCTGGAAAACACGTTTCACTAAGTTTTTTTATCTTAATAATTGTTTTGACCCTTTTTCATCTTATTATAATTATACCATCCGTATATTCTCACCCTTTTTTCATACGTAGTCGTCCTTCTCCTCCTCCTTTCTCCATCCATCGACCAAAAGCACTCAGCAGCAATGCCTCCACCACCACCATCAACATCGCTTTCAACAGCAGCAGCAGCAGCAGCAGCAGCATCGCTTTCAATTCCGTTGTAAAGTTGGCAGGTCACTGCTGTGTACGAGAACCATGTCAAAGGTCAGACATGGGTCATGTTGTGGATGTTCTTTGTTCTCTGGTAAAAGAGATCTACTCCACCGCATTTATTTTCAAAAATTAATTTAACCATCGTTATTGAATTCAATTCCAACAAAATTACTAATTAGGTTAAACCATGGTTGAAAAAAAGTTAATATAAGTTTCAAAACATAAATAAAACATGTCCTAGGAAAATATTTAAAAATTAGCTAATTTTTCATTTGAGGATTTTTTTAGGGTTTTCAAGAAAACATTAGTGATTGTTTTTCCACTGGCCAAAACCCATTTGGGATTTTGAATACCGAAGCTTGAACAAAAATAATAATAATGAATTTTTAGGGTTTTAAGCTCCAATATCTATGAGTTACAATTTTAGGCATTCTTTAATATAATATAATATAAGCAATTATTTTTCCATATAAGTTGACCCAAGAATCTGGAAAAACCATTTAAATAACATGCTCTGTTCCATTGATTTATGTATTTATTTGGGTATATTTATTTCAGGAGATTTATGCAATTACCAATTTGACTCATTTTTGTTATGGATTAGTTTCATTGCAGGATGTAAAGCATGGATTTGTAGGAAGTCCCATGAATCACTAAATGAAACAAAAATTAAAGTTTAACAATAACACATATTAAAATAATAGATTTTTTATGTTTTATTTTGTTTTATTCATTATAAATTAAACTATATATATATATATATATATATATATATCTTATGCACGATTATTAAATACAATTTATTTCATCTTCTGTTCTATCTTTTCTCTTTCTTTATTTTTCAATTTATTTTATCTTGAGATAATAACTAATAACTAAGATAATTAGATTCATTATCTAAATTAGTTCAGCCTTATTTTTTTGGCTAAAAAAACACCAAGCATTATAGTTTTAAAACCCAATTTGACTTGGCGAGTCAATCCTCATCAGGTTTAATGAAAAAAAAAAAGATTGAGTGATCTGGTAAAAAACTCAAGTTGATCCAGTTAATATCCGATTGCAATTTATTGACTATTTATTTATTTATATAAAAAAATAATATTATTTTGATATATATATATATATATATATATATATATATATATAAGGTTAATGATGACCTGGTTAAAATTTATGATATAGTTTAAGAACTCTAGTGTATATGTGCACGAGAAATAATAAGATTTCAATTGAGAGTGGAAACCAAATTTGCTTGTATAATTTTGGAATTCATTTCAAGTTCTAAATAGTCGTGAATCATATTATTGGATTTACAATTTTTACGTAAAGAATGTTATATAAGCAAATATGAACTTTTTAATTAAAAAACAAAAATGATGTTATTAAAAAATATATATATTGATAAACCATGAAAGAATTGTTAAAGATAATTAAATACTATTTCTTTTAAAAATAAAAAATTAAGAGCTTATCATGCAAATATTCAACCTTAATTTTTTTTTTAATTTATGTATTCTTGTTTTTATTTTTTTTTTATCTTAGAGGTTATTTCTTCTTACCAAGATAATTTATAAATAAAAAAGATCTAATATGTCATCATCTCTATATTAAAAGGAAAGATATCATCTTGAAATTTTTTTATTAAAGTCAAACACGGTTTTTACTGGTATTTCATGTTATTTTTTAACTCATCAAGTTGACTGAGGCACGTTAAGACAACTCTCATGTGAGTTAATTTTAAATTTAGGATAAGTAAAGAGTCTGATTGAGAGGTTTCAAGATTAACTTGCTAGGTTGAGCTCATTTTTTTTAATTATATCTTGCAATTTTATTTTTTTCAATTGAATCCTTTTTTACTCTTTTTTTTTTTATCAAATTTCATCTTTTAATATTTGATTGACTTTGAATTGGTCTTTCTAATTTGTTTTGGTTTAGTTTTTATAAGGTATTATAGTTTCAAACAAACATCCTGATATTTTGTTGGTGCTCAATTTTACAAGCGCTAATTTTTGCTATCATATGATTATGTAAACAATAGTTAAAAAAAAAAAAACAAAGATGGAGTCTATCACGGGTTTGACTTTGAAATCTAGATCGATTTAATATTTCATTATGATAACAATAGTTACAGGTTTTTCGTGTTGTTTTTGAACCCGCTAAGTCAACTAAGTCACGTTAAAGGTAACTTCCATGCGGGTTAATTTTAAACTCAAGATAGATAAGGAGTTGAGTCAAGAGATTTCAAGGTTGACCTAATGGGTTAGGCCTCTTTTTTATTTCCTGTTTTTTTTTTAATTCCATCTTCCATTTTTGTTTTTCAATTAAATCCTTTCTGCCTTTTTTTTTTCTTTTCAATTTCATCTTATAACATTTTGCATATTTTGAATTGGTCTTTATAATTTGTTTTGGTATATTTTCTATGAGGTCTAAAAAAACATCTTGATATTTTGTTGGTGCTTAATTTTACAAGCGCCTATTTTTTTATATCATATTATTAAGTAAAACGTAGTTAAAAAAATATTTAAACTAAGTGGAGTTTACTATCTAGATCATGAGTTTTAGTGGGCTAAGCTGCAAAGTTTAGGTCGATATAATATGTTGTAGTGTCAATATTAAAAAAAAGATGTCATCTTGAAATTTTTTATAAAGCCAAACCATGTTTTTTAATTAGTTGTCCGTATTGTCTTTAAACCCGCCAAGCCAATCGGGTCACGTCTAGGCAAATTTTATGAAGGTTAATCTTAAACCCAAGCTAGAAATTAAATCGAATTTAGAGGTTTTAAGGTTGACCCGTTGTGTTGGGCTCTCTTTTTCCTGTTTTTTTTAATTCAATCTTCCAATTTCTATTTTCTTTTAATTGAATTCTTTTTGTTTTTCTTTTCAATTTCATCTTTCAACATTGGTTGATTTTGAATTAATCTTCATAATTTGTATTTGTTTACTCTTTAGTAGGTATCATCATCTCAAATAAACATAGTTACTTTTGGTTGATGCTCAATTGTACGAGCGTTTATTTTTATTATCATATCATTAAGTAAAAAAATAAAAAAAACTTGTGAAACCAAGTGGAGTCCGTGATTGGGATTGTAGGTTTGATAGGTGAAGCCACGTAGCCCGGGTTGATCCTATATGTCACCCTTTCAATATTAAAAAAAATGTTATTTTTAAGTTTTTTAAAGTCAAATAATATTTTTACCAGTCATCCAATGCGTTTTTAACCTATCAAATCAATTGGATCATATCAAGACGACTTCCATGTGAATTAATTTTAAACCTAGGCTAGATAAGGAATTAAATCAAGAAGTTATAAGGTTGAACCGTTGGGTCGAGGCTTTTTTTCTTTTCTTTTAAATTCAATCTTCCAATTTCTTTCTTTTGAATGAATTCTTTTTACTTTATTTTTTTAATTTTATCGTTCAGTATTTGGTTGATTTTAAATTGGTCTTCATTTTTTGTTTTGTTTTGCTTTCAATGAGGTTATTATAGTCTCAAACAAATATTCTGGTATTTTATTGGTGTTTAATTTTTCTAGTGTCTATTGTTTTTGCTATCATATAATTAAGTAAAAAAAATAGTTTTTTTTAAAAATAATTTATTAAACCCCGTGGAGTTCATGATCTGGGTCATGAGTTTGGAGGGTTAGTCGTGAAATTTGGATAAATCCAATATGTCATTGTCATAATTTAAAAAAAAACATCATCTTGAATTTTTTTTAAAGTTAAATGACGCTTTTTAATTACCGATCATCTTGGTTTCTTTTGAGTTTTCCAAGTCGACGATATCATATCATGACAACTTTCACACAAGTTAATTTTAAACACGAGTTAAGTAAGAAGTTAGAGTAGACTGCTAATTCAGGTTTAATAACAATGTCAAATAGTTTCTTGTGCTTGAACTTTTTTTTTTTCATGTTCAAAATAACTTTAATCTGACCAGCAGCATAACGCGTGCCAATAAATTACTATGAGCTAAATTAATCTATAATATAATTAATCCAGGTAAATATAAGAGTAATCTTATTACTTTGGGAAATTTTATGGTGCTTAGAGCAACTCAAGGAATGTGCTAAATGGAAAGCTAAAAATAAATAAAAAATATTATTTTGACTTTTCCATGCTTGTTTTACATGCTTTAAAGGGAATGCAAAACAAAATGTCAAAATATCTTTTCTCTTCCAAAAATATTATTTCTACATATCTTTAAAAAAAAGCTAAAACCAACAAAGTAAGGCTAACAAAAATATAAACCAATTAAATGTAGCCATATGAAAAAAAATGATATTAAACTCATTAAAGAAAAAATAAAACATTTATTTCTTCCACTTCAATACAATTGGCTTTTCAAATGACTTTTTTTCATTGGAGTATACATAATAATAAAAAAAACATATTTATATCATTCAAAATACTATTTTATCAATTTAACTCTTTAAAATAATATTTTTTCATGGAGATATATTCATAGAGTAATTAATAGCTATCTATTAATTACTCTTTGAAGTCACCATAAAGAAAGAAACAAACTTAAAGAAGAGATATAAAATGAAACTCATGACCTACTAAAAGTAATGATAATATCTATACCTATAATTTTTTTTTCTATTTATATTTATTTTTTAAAAAGAAATATAACAACTAATTAATAAAATATCACTAATTATTCTTTAAATACCGTAAGATTCTATAAATTATAAAGCATAACCAAAACTAACCTAAAAAAATAGGAGAATAATAATATATAGAGCAAACAAATACAACCAAAAACCAAGATTAAAACCAAAAAGGTGCAAAAAAGTTGAAAAAAATAACTATGCAAACCCTTGAAAAAATAAATATATAAGTTGTGAAGCTTCTGAAATATAAGTTTGTATTTGTTTTTGTGATTTAATCATGATTTTTTTAAAAAAGTTAATTCCTTAAGAAAAATTGAATTTTTTTTTATTTTTAAATTATTTTAATGTGTTAATATAAAAAAATTAAAAAATATATTATTTTAATATATTTTTAAATAAAAATAACTGTGTGCCCCCGGTATATTCTGTCCATCTTTTTATCTATCAGGGACTATTTAGCCAAACACGTAAAAGACCAACAACATGACTCTACGACAACAGCTGCAAAAGCAACTGCATGATCAATATTTTCTTGTCACTCTTTAATCATACCAATATCAACCCATCTAGACCTAGACCGAGACCCAGTCTTTTTAGTTTTCCTTCTTTTTTCTTCCTTCGATGGATCTTAACCAGACCCGTTTGATTGGTGATTATATTCTTGGCCCGATAATCGGGCGGGGATCTTTTGCTGTTGTTCGGAGGGCTAAACACCGGTCTTCGTGTTTAGAAGTTGCGGTTAAAGAAATTGACAAAAAATTACTTAGTCCAAAAGTTAGTGATAATTTGCTCAAAGAAATTTCTATTCTTAGTACTATAAATCACCCCAACATTATCCGCCTTTTTGAGTCCTTTGAGGTGAACTCTACTCTCCTTCCCCTTGTGTTGTTATTTTTTAATATGGTCTTGCTGTAATTTGATTTTTCTATAATGATATTGTTTAGACTGAAGATAGGATATTTCTTGTATTGGAATACTGTGATGGAGGTGATCTTGCTGGGTATATTCAACGCCATGGGAAAGTAACTGAGGCTGTAGCAAGGCACTTTATGAGGCAATTGGGTATTCCACACAATCAATTATTAATCTTCCTTTTATAGATATATTGGTGGTTCTATTTTCATGAAATATGAACTTTGCAGATAGTTTTTGAATGGTTAAACTTAGAAAGATGCTGTTTTGGGTGCTTAACTATAATGGGTTTCATGCTTTTAGTGTTTCTGCAATTGGGTTCCTGCAAATATTTCTTTTGCTGTCTGTTTAATTACTGTTATACTATAATAGTGAGCAATTGAGTGTCTGTTTAAATTTAAAAAGCGTTGCTATTTGTTTTAAGGATGATATAATAGTGAGCAATTGAGTGTCTGTTTAAATTTAAAAAGCGTTGCTATTTGTTTTAAGGATGATTAATTCAGATTAAATGGGAAAAGAGGACATTTAACGCAAGGTTATAATAAATCGATATTCTTAATTGGAAAGTCGTGAGGTTTTTCTCAAAATAGATTGTTGGTACTATATCCATCCCTTCCTTTCACCGCGGTTCATGAGGGAAATAAACAAACTTTTTTGTTTTTTGTTTTTGTTTTTTTTGCAGCTGCAGGGTTGCAAGCGCTTCAAGAAAAACATCTTATTCATAGAGACTTAAAACCACAGGTACATTGATTATTTTCAAAGTTCTATTCTGGCAACATTTAGTGAGATTATCTTATTGTTGTAGTTGTTGTGTCTGGCTATATCATCACATTTGGATCCTTTTTGTCAGGGCCTTTGCATCTGCACATATTGTCTTTTGTCTACTCATACAGTACTCTTATGTTCTGTTCTAGTTTGCTTTCATTGGTTATTAACCGCTAGTTTAACTTCTCTCACTCTACTGGCATTCTGAACTGGGAAGTTGTCATACTTGCAGAACCTACTTTTGTTATCAAATGACTTAACTCCACAATTGAAGATAGGTGATTTTGGCTTTGCAAGGTAAGCATGCTTTGATGTTAGTGATGTTTTTTTTCTCCCGGAAAGTGATATTCATTTCAGATTTTTCTAAGAATAGAAATGTCTGTTGTTTTTAGCATACTCCACCAATTTGAAAATGTTCTATTCCCATTTATTTGGCTTGCCTACAAAGTTTATCACGGTTTATCCAGGCCCATATATTTCATAAGTGGCATCCCAATTTCATGTTTATCTTTCAGAGAGACAATTTGATAAAAAGGGCTCGCCTTTATATGCTCTTGAATAATTTGAATAATGCGATCCAATTCTATATGAAACTTCTTAAATCATCGCAAAAACCAGATACTATTGAATGATCAGATTTATGATCGGCTCTTGGTTTAAGGGGTCGTATTGGAAGTAACATTGCTGGTTTCTGTTATTATACCTCTGTGAAAACACAATTTTTTAGTAGCTTTGTAAATAAATTTGTTAACTCTATGTAACAATTACCATGTAGAAAAGTCTAGTTCACTGAGAAAATTGTACAAGCAAGTAGCAGCTTCGTTAAGCTGCTAAACTTGACAAATATTTCTTATTGATCTGAATGCCAGAAACCTAAAATACTAAGCTGCTTCATAATGCTCATGAGATTCTCTCTAACACTCGGTTATCTCCCTGAATTTCTAAAATATGCCAGGTCTTTGACATCATCAGACTTGGCTGATACACTATGCGGCTCACCATTATACATGGCCCCAGAGATTATTCAGAATAAAAAGTATGATGCGAAGGTGATGTAACATTGAATTTACATAAAATTGACAGTAATGAAATTAATTTTTTGGAAGTATATTCTTTAACATAATTTATCATATATGCAGGCTGACTTATGGAGTGTTGGGGCAGTTTTGTTCCAGCTGGTAACTGGGAAGCCTCCATTTGATGGCAACAGCCAATATCAGGTTTTTAAAAGAATTATACTCAAACTAAACATATGAGAAACCTAAAGATTTGCCATACATTATGCAGCTCAAGGCTAATTCTCACTGCTAATTGCTGTAAACAGCTTTTCCAGAATATTTTGACATCTACAGAGCTGAGGTTTCCACAAGGTGCGTTGGAGGAGCTCCATCCAGATTGTGTGGATCTTTGCAGAAGCCTTTTATGCCGAAACCCTGGTACTGATTACTATGGTGAAATTTTTGTTCTTGTATATGTGCACATGCTTGGTATGTCTTTGCATGTGGGTGGGGTGGACTACTAGTGGAAGGGGGTGTTCGCCCCACGTTTCAACCGGAGTTTTGCATATATATATTTTTTTGCTTCAATTTTTTTTTTTGTGATTTTGGATCGTTTTGATGTGCTGATGCCATCAATAAATTTTAAAAAATGAAAAAAAAATTATTTTGATGCATTTCTAACCGAAAAACACTTTGAAAAACAACCTCTACCATTGTTCCAAACACCTCCGAAGTATATAAGCCAAGCTAGAAAGTACAAGGGTCATTACGGAGTCACTTGGTGCTGTAACCAATGAAATTTTCATGTAGATGTTCTGACTTTTATTTGCAGTTGAGCGATTAACATTCAAGGAGTTCTTCAATCACAAGTTCTTTGAGGAGCCAAGGTAATGTTCTGAAGTCCGGACCTTCATTTTTTTTTTATGCTTTCTTATTGGTACATTTCATGTCTGTTGAGACTTTCTGCTTTGACGTGCTAGCAGTTAGGCATATCAAAGCTACTTACATATATTTACCACCACAAAATTCTGTAGGCTATTGCTGGATGCTAAATCTCCTCTACTTCCACAAATGAAATCAGTAGTTGAGCAGTTTGATGCGTCTGCTTCTAATACAAGGTCTCAAATGGGGCAATGCTTGCACTCAGCTAATAGAAATGCAATATTAACTAGCACATCTGAGCATGACAACATAACAATGCTGGCAAAGGTTCATGACAGTACGTCCAGAAATGACAGTGTTCATGGGATTGTGCCAAGTATTGTGCATGATAGGATGGGGAGATCTGCTTATGGCAGCCAATCTTCATTGGATCAGCTTCGAGGTCTGCTTTTATTCTATTCTATTCCGTTTGCTTTCTTATATGTTACAATTCAGCTTGTGGTTTTTCCTTTTTGGGCAAGTACTGATTTCCTCTTTTCTATTCAGTTGCTGATTTAATGGAGTCCCTAGAGAAGGATTATGTTATTGTTAATCGTCATTTTTCTTCAATGGAAAATTTCTCTTATTACCTTGAAACATCTCTGCAAGATAGCTCCACCAGCAAATCTTCTGTACAGCTACCACAGAAAAATAACCAGGAAATGGTTGTTGCTATACAAACAGAGGCGTTTACTGGTAGTTCTGTTAGTAGTGCAAACGATCCTCAGGTCCATGGATCAGAGCCATTAACTGCATCATGTGTGCCCAATATATTAAGGGAAGTGCAAGGACTACCCATACCGCATCCCTCAATTAAGCTTCACTTCCTAAATCAGTATGCACAGGCAATTGTAGAACTAGCCCAAGAAAAGGTGAGTTCTTCAGTATGTTATGCTGAGCTCTTGTCTCACTTTTGTTGATTAATCCATCGATTTTGCACAGGACATGTAATACAAAGTTATAATTCGGAATCATCACTCATTAGTCATGTTATTCTCTGTTTAGCAGTGCCCTTTTGCTTTCTAAGACAAGATGGGTGATAAATCCAGATGCCCATTGGGGCATATGGTACCACTGCAAAGTATAAGAACAGAGGTTCTTTTTTCTTTTAGGTTTCTTCATGAGCAACTTGTCCAGTGGAAACTTACTCACAGTATCACCAACCTTCGTCTTATGTCTTACGAGAACCATTTTTAATATTAATTTTGAATTCTTGAGCTATAGGATAATATTATATGCAGTGTCAAAAAATTTCATGTGCTATAACTAGGTATCTGAAGAGTAGAAAGGGCACATATATATAGTACTGCTAAACATATTTGCACATGCCCAGTTGCTTTTAAACTGATCTTTCACTTTTGATTTCGTGTAGAAATGTTTCCTTTCTGTTTCTGTTTCTGATGTAAAGTTGTAATTGCTATTGCTTGCAGTATGATTCAGGAATGTTTCTGGAATCATTTTCAGTTGAGCTTGTTGTTTTGGCTATATGGAAGAAAGTTCTTGAAATTTGCAACCACTGGGTAGCCTCTAATGAAGGGAGCGAATTACCTGAAAGCAGTTCAGCCAATGAATCTACATTTGTTCATGGAGGCATAGATTTGATCCCGCCTGCAAGTGGTAAAATGGATTTTATCGAGCCTTCTTCTGCCTACAAGTGGGCAGAAAAAAGTTTCATTCTCGCGTTTGATCGTACAGAGAAGTTATCGCATAATCTCCGATACATGGATGGTATGGCTTTGTATCAATGTGCTGTAAATGCTTGCCTTCTTTTTTTTTACTGTGTTACTGCTTTTGCAATATCCTCATCTGTCAAATATGTTGCAGCTGCTGCTGAGATGCCTGATGCCATGGAACTGATATTCCAAGAAGCACTCGCTGTTGGGAGAAGTGGTGCTGTAAGTGACCAACATCTTTGCTGTAAGCATCAATTGTCCTGTTCCTTATACAAATACATTAATGCCGGGCAGTTCTTGTAATCGTTTCAGGTAGATGAATATATGGAGAACAAGGGTGGTGCTGATGTCTCATATTCCAAAGCAATGCTTCTGCTTCATTTTATAGCAGAAGAAGCAACATCTCTCCCACTGAAACCTCCATTTTCATTAACTTCTGCTTGTAGGAATCGAATCCAAAGCTACATTCTCAACTTGCAGTCTCATAGATCTCACTTCTCAATGTTGCAGCCTATTCCTGAACAATCCCCTGATTCTCCTACCAAGTAGAAGACAACTGTCGTACAGCTATATTTAGAAACCCTCTTACGCTGCAGATTACCAACACATAACCTGAAAATTAAGGTCAGATATGGCGTGCAATTTTAAGTCTGCATGTTTCTTGAAATGGATGCACAGTAATATGCTGACATGACCAAGGAAGCCCTTCGATGCATATATGATGTACGGAATAACATACAGCAGACCCGTCATACTGGAAGAAGGATGATCAATGTTTGAGGAATGTGTAAATAAGACTGCTTATTCATTAATGGATCTGTGTACATAAGACTGCTTATTATGTCTGGAAAGAATTGTAAATATGAGAGCTTTCTTAGCATAAGTTCTAAGTTGATGATTGCACGGAAATTCTCATTGTTACCTCAAATCAGTTGTATCCAAAATCAAATATGATCAGATGAATAGTAAGATTCCTACTTGTAAAAACAAGGATGAAAAATAGAGCACGCTAGTTTATGTAGGCAAAATTCTGAACCCACTCTATATGTTATTCTTTTGTATGACCAGCCATCATTGTCTTGTTAGATGCAAAGTCTCGTATAACTCTGCGCACATACCCACTTCCCTATGTGGAAAGCTTGTCAAACCTTCTTCCTATGTGAGAATCTTTGGTATGGACTGTTGAGAAAAAAGGCACGAGCCTCAGAAAATTGCTTAAAAGAAACACTAAAATGTCATTCTGTATCCATCCTCTTCGAGACATAATCCAGCTTCGTGAAAAAAATAATAACAATAAAACCTTGTATCAGAAGATATCTCAACGCAAGTTCAATTCCCTTTCACACATCAGTGGCAACGGGCAATTGACCAACAAGGAGATACTTTCTGGTCACAGCCACAATGTGATTAGTAAGAAAGAGAACAGTAAAACCTAGATGTTAGGAAAGAATAATGAACTTCGGGGGAAAAAGGCCAAGCATGGCCAATTCAATACTTAATGCTTCTTAAGTTCTTATCTAGGTCTTTTGATGGATACTTAACTGCAGTCATGGGTTCAAGAAAGTAAATAAGCCAATGTCTGATATATAAGCACACACACTTACACGAAAAGTCTCCTGGGTTGCCGTTACTCTAATTTAAACATGAACGGAATGGTAGACAAGGGAGAAAATTAGAAATTACATGCAAAAACAAAGGTTTTCCCTTGTTTAAGCATGTGATATCAAGTATCAAACTGAATCTTCCCTTTCCAAACGTAACCTCTTGGGGCCTTTCTCCTCGCACTGGCCACCAGTGGTTCCCATCCTGCTTTCTTTGGCCTCCAGTGAACACCTTTTGTAAGGTTTAAATCCCGTTAGATGACCCTTCAGATTTCCATGTCCAAGTCCAATAGTCAGCAGCCCTTCCTCCCTATCGTTTACACATCTAGGCACTACAGCATTTTTCTCCCCTTCTTGATAGCCAGAGCTGTAACCCCATGTTTTGCTGTTGAGATCTAACAGTGACGCATCTCCATCTTTCTCATCTGGATTTTTCTTTTCTTTAGTATCTTCCTTCTGGTGCATCTTACTCTTCAGATCATGTGGAGGTGAGAAGCTCTGGGGCAATATCTCTCTAGTGAATAGTGCTTGAAATGCCAGCCGCCCCTGATAAAGTAGTAAAACATGAGTAGAGTGGAGATAAATGCAAAATACAATCATAATCTCTACTCTTCTGGGTTATAGGAATGCCATTAAATAATTATCAACAGAGAAGTATATTTATCTAGCCACCTCTTCGGAGACCTCTTTCCACGAATCACTCATGCTGCTGCTACTTCTGCTGCGGCGACAGTTCGACTCAGAGGCTGGATGATTTGCATCAGCTTCTTTTGGCTCTTCCTTGCCTTTCTCAGTCTTCTCTAATGCATCTGTCTCAATTTCACTGCTAGATGGTGTATTTGAACCACATGAAGAACGGTCAACCTGTTTTCTGCTCTTTGTTTTGCCTGAATCCTGGACCTCAGGAGCTTTTGAATTTAACTCGTGATCAGTAACTTGTGGTCCAGTGTTTAGCTTTGTGCCTCCACTCTCTTCAGAATCCGATGATGACAACGTTGGTGGTTTTGATGCAGAGTTTTGAGCTTGCACAGCTTCAGAGTGCTCCAGGTCCTGTATTTGACCTTGCAAAGGAGGATTATCAGGAGTTGTTTCCTTCCTTTCTGGCTTGGCTGGAGGAACTTGATCAGTATCCGCAGACTGAATTGCAGCTGCAGAAGCAGGAGGGCAGGCAAAGGCAGTGTGAAGAGGAGCACATATGGGAAGTAGTCCATGTGCTGCCCACCATGCAGTTGCTGCTGCCACTGTAGCAGCAGCAATAGCTGCCATACTGGGAGCAGAGTTTATTTGCCCCGATTGGAAACCTTCTTGGACACATGCTGGAGAATCTGCGGAACTCTCCACATTTCCATATGGCCAAAAGGTAGCTGCAAAGCTTGCTGCAGCATGGGCTGCAGGGTTTTGTAGCAGAGTAGATACAACGGGACTCGAAAATGTGGAGGATATGTGGAGAAATGATCTGTAGTCATCTTGATTATGATGAGTTGGGGTAAATGGAGGAGGAAAAAATGGAAATGATTGATGCATAGAGGATCTTGGCAAATTAGTTGGATGATCAGTGGTAGTGGATCCAGCAGGATGTGAGTATAAAATAGGACACGCTGGAATATCTCCTACTGGATGAAACATGGAATCCTGAAATGACAAATCCGAGGGAGTTTCCATACATGTTCCCAGGCTCCCATCTAGAACCTGTACAGGGACATGCCGTGGATAGTTCTGCATGGCTTGCATCTCATCTGTTGGCAATGATCCAATAAAATCATCTGATTTCTTTTGCTGAAACAATATCTCATGCAAAGAGCAAGAATTGTCTGATTTTGAAGCTTTAACAGTGGCATTATCCAAAACTGTCTGATTGGCATCAGAGCTGTCCAACTTTTGATTTGCTTCATGCTCGACAGTGATAAAGGATTCATTGCATGCATCATGATTTCCCTTCTTCGGTGAAGGTACAAACTCCCTGAAAGAGCTAGTCTTTTTGAGAACCTCTAGTGCTGGTACACAATTTTTGTTGACTGAAGCTACAGAGGAACAATGAGCTTCTTGGAGAAGGGTAAATACTTCTGAGCAATTGCCATCCTGATTTTCCTTAGCATTGGCTGGCCTCTCATCTCCATTAGGTTTCTGTAGAATGTACAATAAAAAAAAATCGTAATGAAGGGGAAGGAACAACTGAGTGAACGAGGAGGGAAAAAGAAAATGATAGTTCACCTCAGGACGTGGTTCTTTCTCCAAATCTAAAACTTTCCTACAATGTGGAGAAGAAGTTGAAGTTAAAAGCTTTCCATCCTTTGCTCCTGCCTGTGATGCGGGAGGACCCACACCTGTCTTTCGAGGATAAGGATTGCTTGGTTTCCTTTTGGGACGTGGAGGTGGAATGTCTATTTCAAGTGCTTGTCCTATCGGAACACCTTTAGCAACAGCCTCCTTCTCCAACTGCAAGTGAGATATTTGTTAACACCTCAACGGAGAATAAATTACAAGAAAAAAATCTGCTCCACAACATGGCAATAGTCCACAATCGAAGGTAAGACCTCGGCAGGGAAATATTCTTTTATCAGACAAGAGTATTTCTAAATATTCTCATATATGGCATGCAACTTTATTCTATGAACTCAGAAAAAGCATGTTATTTTGGTTGAGAAAGAATAGGATTCAAACCAAATAGTAACATATCTAAGACCTTTCAGTATCAAAACATGGTAAAAAAGGCAGTTATATATTGCCAAAATAAGTCAGATAAGATGCATTAAATTTCAGCAGAAAGTTTTTGCTACCTCAGTAATCCAATTGTGCCACTTTATCCCACAACCCATCGCCTAAAATGTTGCTGGATGAGATGAGAATTTTATGAGATGTCATCTCCATGCCCCTAAACATCATTCAGTGTCGTTCCTAGGTCTAAATCTCCATGTTAACGACCCAAAAATAACCTAGGCCTGCTATACTAATTGGCGCACATACAAAAGAAGAGGAATAATCCTGATGGATAAACTGCCTCAATATGCAGAGCACTAAAACACCTGATGTTCAAGAGTTTCCATGAGATCTTACAAAAAATGCACACCCATGCTCGAAAAGAAAAGAAAATATGCTATTCAGATAGCATCCTCCTACACTTGCTCATTTTGCATTCTCATGCAGATGTGTTTGCTCATGTGACCCCCCACCTCCTCCGAATTAGATGTTTACTCGTACCATTTATAAGTTTCATTGAAATAAGCATTGGAAAATGGGAGGGATTTCTTTTCGATACTCGTTCCTTTCATTTATTAAAAATATAATCTCCCCTCTTAACTCCTTGAACTCCTAAACTTGCAATTCCTCGCAAAACTATCCATCCTCAATCATGTGGCACTCTTTCAAATCATAAAATACAGTAGTTTAGTTCGCTACTGTCCCTCCTTGTCAGTTGAATATGCTCTAAATTAGTTTACCTATCATCTATAAAGAGTACAACTGCGCATACACTCACTCAGTACTGTTCCTGTACTTGCTACTGTTCATACAACAAAAAAAAAGGGGGACTGGTTTGGCCAAGCAGTCATCTTGACTCCTTGGCCAAACCAGCCCCCCCTTATTATCATAACAGCAAAATACATATGGAGATCAAGTTGAGACAGATAGAAACAGACCATGGGATTTCTCATGGGCACATTTTGGTGTAATTTTCACTGAAAATATTCAGAATATTAATTGATTAGGCAGGACATTAAATGGTAACAGCTATGCCATTCTTTGGTAGTCTATTGACCATACCCCAGGTAATAGAAACTCAATCCAGATGGAAAGAGCTGAACTATTTCTCACATTTCAATACTAATGGATGTTGGCATTATGCTCGGCAGCTTGTTTTGAGCTTGTTTTCAACATCTTATATAAAGGTTCAGTGACTCCAAATTTAACTAATAAGAATTTCATTTTTTTTTTTGTAAGACGAAAATCTTCATATGTTAATTGGCTCTTACATTAACATACACAAACGCTTGCACATAAGCCTTCGTATCATCAAACTCCATTCAAGGTTTTCTAATTTATATCAAAGATAAGCAACAAATCAGGGTAAATTGAAGAAGGGAACTATTATTTATGATCCAAACAGAAAGTCCAATCAATATAGTTCGCCATTTCATTGTTTTTCAGTTAGTATTCAATGATATTGGAAACCCCCTCCCCATTTCAGTCCTTGTGTTTGTGTCACTTTGGCAAACAAGCCCCTGAAAGAAAAACATCATCAAATTTACCTATATTTGCCAAATTTCATCAATTCAACCCAATTGGATTAAATTGTAAACAAACTGTACCCTAGAGGGAGAGACCTCGTTGTTTACAATTCAGACCAATCAGGTTGAATTCATGAGATATGATGAATACAGGGTGATTTTGATGATAATTCTTTACAAAGGCTTGTTTTCCAAATCAACACAAACACAGGGCAAAATGGGAGATTTTCCCAATGGTTATTATCATGCAACACATAGATTTTACGTCTGATACTTAAAATGGATAAAGAGATCAAATAGTCCCATTAGCATTTTATGAAACCTTCACAAAAATAGCCCATCTCCATCTCTGGCCTAAAAAAATTGAAGGAAATCTAACAGTAAAGAATCATATGTTAAGTGTGGAAAAGGGTATACTTTATTAACCAGAATATCATACAATACAAATAAAATTAGGGGCTATTTCTTGGTGGAATGGTAAAAGGCTCACGCCGGTTGCAGTTTTGAAATTTAAAAGCAGCAACTTTTTGCATAAATGTTGAAAGAATGGTAATACACTGAATTTTCCCTTCTAAGACACTAGTTGAGTGAATCATATCTTGTTGCTTTTATAACAAAGTAACATGGTTAAAAAAACATCCGAAATGGACTGACCAAGTCAGGGACTGCAAATTGGAACATACATACCCTGCCTAGCACAAGTAATATCAAGGGTTCTTGCAATTATAGAGGACTAAGGATCGCAAGCGCAGAAATAGAAATCGTACAACTAATTCAACCAATGATAAGGAGATTGTATATCTTCAAACTTCGCTAGCTTGGGATAGCCATCTCTGTCCACATTGTAACTTCATTTGAAGCTCTAATAAAATTGGTTAAAATGTTGGAAGTTGTTCTTTAACTCTTTTTAAAAAAAATCAAAGCCATTTTGTCTTTCAATTTACTTTTGGAATACAGCTTTATGCTGATAACAAATATTTCCTAGTCCTCATTGACATTGTTCTGGTACTCTGCTCTTCGACGAATAACTAGAAGAAACATTTTCTTTTAAACAAAAAATGGGGTTACCCTCCAACTGAGACAGCACAAGTCTGTTGGTTAGTAGAGAAAGCGTGCCCCTTAAACAAACTTTCCTAAATATACCCAACCTGGGTCCTAATGTCAAAATCCACAATTAAGCAACAAAAAACAGCCAAGACCTACTTAAGTGACTGGACGAGGCCAGTAGGCCACATAATTTCATGGGTGAATGTTAACAAAATTGCTTAGCAAGTTCACTATTGTCACAAGTCACAAATCACAGATCCAGATTTCCCAGGTGCCACTGCCAAAAAGATCACCAATCTCCTATATATCGTTCATTATAAATTCGAAGTTACTGATTTCTACATAATTGAGTAGAAACAGTATGACCATATGAAAGTATGCTAGACCCTTCTAAACTCCAGTAGGATCCTTTCTTAGAAGTTAGTGCCTTTCTATAAGATGGAAGTCTATAAACCAGTTGATGTTGATTGAAGGTTTTGTGGCTTGGGATGGCACAACACTTTGTCCAGATATAATCTTCATAACAGCATGAACTACACAGATTACTATTAAAAAATGGTAAGAAAAGACAACAAAGTCATCTGCACCTCCATATGTCACAGCACAAAGATATCAACAGCATCATGGATTACAATGAACTTCCACCTGATGATATATGAACAAATCGAAGTAGATATATTGACAAGCACATATGGTGATCTTGATGACATTCAAAAGTGGAAGGTCATCAAAATACTTTGTCAGAAATTTCAGATACTCCAGTCCAGGTCTAGTAAACAACCAAAATGAAACTTCCAAACCCTCAAGAATTATTAGAAGCATATTTGTTAAATAACTCCATGCTCATTTAAAACCTTAGATGATCAATAGTTCAATTTCTAGATAGTTCTGAATTTGTCCAAAGTAGAAAATGCTGGCTGGCATGAGCCTAAAGTCTCCATGCATACCTAAAGAGACTAAAAGGGATCAATACGAAGTTTGCATATTGTAACAGCCAAAGGTGCCACCCACATGGCTACAGAGACTAAAAGGGCACAAATTATACAAAATGCAAATTTTCCCTTATAGTTACCTCGCTAATTAAATATTTAATCAAAGATATTGACTGGAGGTGTACGCTGCTTAAAATCCTAATGTGGCTATTTTCCTTCTACATGAGTCTAAACACAATGTGTAAGAACTAGTACTATTTGAGCATAAAAAAAAGTGTTTCAAACACCCTATTCTTTTCTCTAACTTTCCCTGACTACTTAAAAACCAAGCATCTTTAGAGACTAAATATTTTATGGGAGGATGTTCTTCATGATGGGGGGGGGGGGGGGTGGTGGGCAGGCAAACAAACATCAACATCCATCTCTGTTCTTCCTCAAAAAGTCAAGTTAAATATACTCAACTCTTATGCATGGATCTTGTCAATTATAAGTTAAAAGTCCCAGCAAATAGTCCACCACTGTCAATCTCTCAAAAACTTTGATAAGTTGTGTGGGTATTGTGCAACAAGCATGTGTAAGAACAACATATACACTCTAGTTGGTTCCAAACACCAGAAACAGTTTGCTTCTAAAAGAGTGAACAGAAATTCAAATTACATATATGATGACAAAATAATCTTGAGGCATATAATTTAAATGGCACACAACTGAAGAATCAACAATGATGCACCGAATCAAGAAATATAGAAGCAGAAAAATATACAGTTGATATAGGGGCAGGCAAATAGATACAGACCTTCGAAAAGAACTTCTGTGCATGACTTCTGATTTGCACGGCAGTCTTTGTACCAATATGTTCTGCATAACACCAAGATGAAAACACAAAGAGAGAAGAGTCCGATCTCCAATTAAGAGTAAAATACAAAAGAACAGTTTTTCATGCAGTCCTATAAGGAATATTCATAATTTCGTATCCACCCACTTTATTTTGAAAACACTTCACAAATTTACAATAAATCAGCCCACATCAATATTAACTTTAAAAAATAAAACTGAAGAATATATGAAAATTAGACCTTCGATTCGCTGCCAAGCTCGTCCATAGAGCTTCAAGGCCTCTAGGAACCTGTTATGCTCCTCCTCTGTCCATCTTTCTCGTTGCTTGGTAATTGTATATGGTTTCCTCGTCTATAATTAACACAACTTAATAATTCAGATTAGATTAAATATAAACATTCAAAACTAATACTACTTCAATTTGAAAGAAATAATTTAAAGATCAATAAATATAACAATAAAAGTTACCTGATACTAACTTGTTTATCTATTTTTTACCTTAATAACCAAGTCTTCTCCTGCGGAGTATGTATCCATTACCGGACCTTAAGCAGCTAACGCTGCTTCAAATCCTCGCTAACGAGCAACGGATAGAACAGAAGCCTCCCTTCATTTCTTGCACCACTCAATACTACCAATAAAGCCGTCGTCTTGTTTGAATTCCACAGAATCAGAAAATCCGCTGCAACTGCAAACACCCAAACAAGATACCAACAATCGATTGAGATTCGTCTCTCTGTAATCCGTATGTATGTACGTATTACAACAGCTATAATTATACGTATACGTACGTATAGATAAACTATGAAATACCACTTCCAGTATAGAGGTAGAGACTTAGAGTACATGTATAATAAATCATTCAAGAACATAAAAGAATCCACCAGAACAGAGAGACGCTTCTCCGTTACAACTTAAAAGTAAATTCCTTTATTCAGAATCCTCACCAAAACGAACACATAGACTCCAATTCCTACAAAAAACAAACAGAGAAAGAAAAACAGTGAAATCCGAATCAGTGATTAACAACAGCTGCCACTAATTTCTCACAGTAAAATATAATTGTTGCAGAGAAAAATTTAAACAAATCTCGAATATTTTCACTGATTTAATGAGGCAAATCAACTGATTGAATTCTGAGGAAAAAAAGGGTTCAATTTTCTCGGCAACCAAAGGGAAATGAAAAGAAACAATACCTAGAAATGAGAGAAAGTACCTTGCGAGAAAATCATGGTGAAGGAAAGCTGTACAAGTACGGATAGAGTTAGCGACCATGCACGCACGAACTCACCGGAAACTCACATGAAAACTCACTGTTCCCGGCAATGGTGGATCGGAAATTAGAAAAACAATTGAAAAGGCAAGAACTATGTCCTGAGAGAACTGATGAGGAGGGGAAGCGGCAGTGAGAAGGGAGAGCCAATTCTCGGTGACCCCGAAGACACCAGAAACTATACCAAGGAACAATTTCAGCCACTATATTTTGTAGATTTATTTATTTTATTAATTTTTATTATTTGAGGCTGCTATTGAAGTTGGCTGCCCAACTATGAGGGAGAGATGGGAGAGATGATGCCATGTGGCAATTATTTAGTGGCTGATTAGTCTAAATCACACCCCTGCACTTTCCCCCCATTTTTGCCCTCCTCGTTCAATCTCCAAATCTCCACCACAAAGTCCGTGGATCTCTAAGGTTAATTCCGTAAACGCGCATATCATGTGGGGGATTCATTGGTGACGTGGCTCTTCTCTAAGGACCGGTTCCACACGGTAGCGTTTATGTACGGACGGGTAGATAGGAGGAAAGGGACGGTGTGTGCCAACGTGGCGGCTTACGGAGAAACGGAAGATGTGCACCACAGAACGAGGCTAGTGTTTTTTACTCCAGTGAATAGTCGAGTGCCGTTATCTTTGACTGCTGGGTTTTGTTTTGACTTGCTAAAGTTTCGTTATGGACGGTGTGATCAAGGTGATAGAAGTCCGTGAATATCTTGGCCGTTGAAATTTTTTCCTTTTCATTTCTTACCCTGTATGAATCTTGAAGGGGCGTATACGCTGCGTTGCGTGAGACAGGGACAGTCTTGCTTTTGAGAGATGGGCCAGAAAACAGGCCCAATGGTGCAACTGGACAGATGAGCTCGGGCCTCTTTTTCAAAACAATTGGTCCATGGTTGCTTTTCGGTGCGCACAACATCAAGCCTGCAGTTTAAAATCTGAACCACGTGAAACTTTCTAGCTGAGCTAAAAGAAAAATTCGAACTCGGACATGTTTGATCATTTCATTAAACTAAAATTGTGAAGGGTTTCCGACCAAGATATAATTAAATCTTTTAGCCAGTTAAAAATTCATAAAACTTTTTTTTTTATAAAAATTGAAACAAGCTTACATATCACTTTAAATAAATTTAAAAAAATATAATAAAATTTTATAAAATAACTAAAACTCTTTAAATATATGGATGCTTGGTAACCATATTTAGACAATAAATCTAAAAATAAAATAATTAAAATTCTTCACAAAATTTTTATTTTAATTATTAAGTCTTAAAACATAATAAAAAATAAAAACAAAATCAAACCTTAAAGTAAAGATGATAGTAGATAAATTGGATAAATGCGATGACACACATTTTCACCTTTGTTTTATATTTTTCTCATGGACAACATGAAAAAATATAAAAAAAGTGAAAATGAAGAAAAAAACCGAAAAATAAAAGAAAAAAAGCGAATGATTTCATTGAGGACAGCTAAGGCAAAGCCAAAAATAAAGGTGAGTAAAACAACTGAAAAATCGATTAAACCGGAAAAACTAGAAAAAAATAACCGAAAAAACCAAACCCTAAAAAAAAACCAATTAAACCGATTAAAATTTTAAAAAACCGACCGGTTCGGTTTTATAAGCCTAAAACCAAACCGAACCCAAACAAAAAAAACAAAAAAAACCGAGTCGAACTGGAAAAAACCGAGGCAAACCGAGAAAACAGAATTGACAACTTTGGTAAGGACTCAATGAGGATTTGAAAAGTTTAATTAATTTTACTGAAGACTTAATTATAAGGAATATTATTTTTTTAGAGTCAATTTAGGTGTTAATTAGAAGAAATTGAAGTTTGGGAATTGAAATTGAATATGAAAAGTGTAATTGATCAAATCATAAGCTTAATTATGAAAAAAATTAAAGTTTGATAGCTATTTAGGGGTTTGATTGAAGAAATTCAAGTCAATAACCAAATCATAAGAGATGCAAGACTTCAGGGGATGAAATTGACCATATCATGGGTCAAATTTTAAAAAAATAAAAGTTTGATAATCAATTAAGGGTTCAGTTGCACAAATCTGAAATCAATGACCAAGATGAAAATGGTCACTTGTTGTCAATTGACACTTTCTTCATCTACTGCCAGAATTCGATGACTTTCTCTTTTCTTTATCAAACTAGAGATCGGAAAATAAAAAAAATAAATTTTTATATCAAATTTAAATTTTAAAAATATTAAGGGACAAAAATGTTATCATTTAAAAAGTTGGTGGGTGAAAGTAAACTTTTTGCCCAAATTTTGAAAACCACCACCTTTTTTCTCTACTTTTCTTTTTACTTTGACCCCGTAATTTTCAATCCTCCACTTTCTTAGTAAATTAACCTAAATTGGTTATTAATCTAGCCATAAAAGAGCTTAATGGAGAATGAAAAAAAATTAATAATCAAATTAAGAAAATTATAAAAAAATTATAGAAAAATAATACAACTCTAGTAACACCTTTTTAAAAAATAAACCTCGTAAAAATCTACTAAACAATCATAAATCCAAAATCCTAATAAATCAAGGTCAATCCTCGCAAAATTCCTATATACAAACTATTAATTATATGGCTGCCACAGCTCTTTTGTCTCAATTTCATTGGTCCCGTGCTTATTATAGAAATAGAATCACCCCAACCTTATTATACTTATAGATTATAGTAGTTAACTCACCGGTGTTATGCTATGAATATGATTAATTTTTAAAACAACAAAGAATGAACATGCATTATTAACCTGTTTTTCTTTAATCATAAAAAATTAATTGTAAATTAGAAAATTGATGTGTGCATTTAATAAAAATAAAATGAAAATTATATGTTTTTTTTAACAAAAATAGTTTTTTTTTTTATCATAAGCATTGTTTTTTATATAAAAACTTAGCATGATATAAAAAATAAATTTTAATTTAAAAAACACATTGAAAATCATGTCTAGCTATTTTGTATGCAATATAATAAAAAATGGCTAATCTGAGAAAACAATTTAAAAACTTTATAATAAAATTATAATAACTTATAAACTTTATTTTCATTGACTATTCATATACTAAAAATACCTCCGTAGTAGGTTCATATATAATAATAAATACAATGATTGCTAATATTATTTAAAAAAGGTGTTATAATCTTATATGAAAATAAATGCTAAATTGAATGGTATTTAATGGAATAAAATTCTAAATATAATTTTAATTATGTGATTATAATGAATATTGACTAATAATTTCAGAACAATATAATCACTGTAAAAAAA
>Ga0325401_1000763_pt1 | contig 24853 bp, 8 predicted proteins | sample PopdelMetagenome_FD_205666 | JGI IMG/M metagenome (GOLD analysis project Ga0325401, IMG submission 205666) | Populus deltoides microbial communities from Bellville, Georgia, United States - Xylem-PdKOR-R2 | ecosystem: Host-associated > Plants > Phyllosphere > Stem > Wood/Secondary xylem | place...
TTTTTTTCACCTGTTATCAATTTTTAATCTATAAAGATTTTCAATTTCACCCCTTATAATTTCTTAATCTTTAAAGTTTGGTCTTAATTCTTTTAGTTACAATTTATTTTGTTTGGGATCATTTTTTTTTCAAGTTTCATCTTCTTGTTTTTTTCATGTCTATTTTTATCCTTATTTTTGTAGTTGCTATTTTTTATTAATATTTTTTTATTTTACCCTTTAAAATTAGATTTGTTGAGAGTTAAGTTTCTTGATTGAACCCAAGTTCAAGATTTCTTAAGTGACTGGTCTTAAAAATTAAACCAAGTTTAGGATAATTTGGTTTTTTCTATCAAATTTGTTTTTTTATTTTTTAGGTTTGCCTCCTATGAGTTTTTTTTTAATTTCACCCTCTATGATTTTTTTAATTTATAAATAATATATTAAATTAAAAATATTTTACATGTTAATTTTTTAATCTTTCAAATTTTACCTCCTTTTTTTCGTTGCTATTTAATTACAATTATAGGTTCAATAACGTACGGGTCTTCTCATTCATTTTTTAAATATACATAACTTATCCAAAAAAGAGAAGAAAAAAAAAACCTGAGTTGATGATGTCGTATATGAGTCAAACTTCCAACTACAAGAACAAAAATCTCAAATGAATGGAACTTCCAGATAAAAATTCAAGCTTGAGATTATAGTATTGAAAGAAGGTAAATTAATTTATTTATATCACTTAATTTTAATGCATAAATATATTTCTGGTTTTTATGATGCATGTTACCTCTCCAAGAAACATTGATCGCCCCAGATCAGATAAAAAAAATATTTATTCAGAGAATAACGATGTCGCGGATCAATCTGTAAGGAAAAAAAACATAGAGTTAATCTGTAAAGTAGTGGATCAATTAATCTTATTTGATCCAATAATTTAATAAGTACGAGGTTTAATTAACACAAGGATTAAATTGACGAATTGAAAATAACACGTACAGTGCTGAATATATAAATGTATTGAAACATAGAAGTTTGCATGTTGGCTTACAGTTTCCCAACAATGTAGCAGGGCCAGTTGATCTCTGGATAGATGTTTACCATACTGGAAGCTCAAGAAAAGTATTTTGTAAGTACAACCAGACTCCATTTTTAAGCAGTGGAGAGCAAATCAAGTACCTTCTCAAGACTTGTTCCTGCCCATTTCATGAGTGACTCGATATGTTTTTCACTATCGATGTCTACTTCTATTAAAAATTTACCCCCTTTATGGGTACGAGACAGGGTCGTTTGCCTACAAAAAGTTCACACTTAAAGTGAAAAAAAGAACTCGCATCTCACAGAACAATCACATGAAAACATGGATCATATATACAAGACACAAACCATAGTAACTCAGCCGCAATTATACTGTCTGCTAGGTTTCGTCTGGTCCGAAAACCTCTGTAGAGTTTTTGAATCCTAATTGCGGCAGCTGGGATTTTGAATAGTTGTTGAATAGTTGCGACGGCATGATCTCTTTCAGGGCTGTGGCTCCAAGAATAAGTCGCTGTTTTTGAGAGTAGTAATGCCCGTTATGCTTTTTGTTAGACAATTGAATGAATAAAACATAAAATTAAAGATACAGACACTATAAAAATTATTTGGCAAATGTGTGTGTAGCTGAATTTCTTAAAAGTAAAATACATAAACGAAGAATTTACCGCTAATTTCTGTGTTTTCTTGGGAGCTGCTTGTACCATTGACGATTAAAGTACTGTCTACAGTTTCTGCATCATCAGAAATCAACAATAAATGGATATAAGCTAGATATAACAAAAATTGTCAAAACTACATATGTGTGTGTGTGTTATTTGGATAATATATAGCCCGTCGTTGCCAAAAACGTATTGAGGTAGCTGGATCCATCGCCAACAGGAAAGCAGAAAACAGCCAAGACATCATCATATTTCTTTATTTGAGAATCTGAATCTTATTTGAAATGGAAAGGAAAGAACCAGATGCAACGCTCTCCATGTCTTCTTTTCTCTTCCCTTAGCAACCTAAACTTTTGGAATGTTAGGAGTAATGCCGACCCAGTTTATTATGGAGGCTCAACTTTTACCACCCAAAAATAAATAATGCAGAAGGAAAGAGCTGAGAAAGAACGCGTAACCATAGAAAATTTTACGAGCCCTTCAAAGTCAAAAAAGGACTGGCCTTTCACGGACCAAACAGTGCAAAAATAATCACAACAAAAAGAAAGAGTCGAGCAATTCATGTCCCTTCTGAAGAAAAAAAATAATGCAAGAAGACTAACACAGTGGAGGACAATTACAAGAAAGCAAGTCAATGAATAAAAAAAAGACTGGACTTTAACCAGCCCGAAATTGAAATAATAAACAAAACGGAAAGAAAGAGTTGATCGTGGGATATATAGTTTAATTAGTTAGGCTTGGATTTATTTTTAAAAAATTATTAGTTTAAGTTTTATAAATTTTAGAGTAATTAAATAATTATTAATTTTAGTACTTTAAAACGTTAATCGAGACACATAAATAACGTTGATATTTACAATTAAAAAAATAATAAAAAGAAAGAAGAATGCAAGAAGACTGACACAGTGAAGGACGAGTAAAAGCAAACACGTGTAAAAGAAGACTGCCGACTAAAAGCAAACACGTGTAAAAAAAGACTGCCTTTTACCGATTGAAAATTGAAAGAATAATAACAAGACGACGAGGGGACGCACGCCTGTTGATCAGAGAACTTTTGGTCATGTGGTCACAGAGCGGTGACTACACATATAATGCGTGGTGTTTATGATTGCTGCTATGTCACGCAAGACATATGCTAAATATTTGACTGTTTTGCTGCGGATTAGATTTAAAAGAAAAAAAAACTATATCCACCAGTTTTCTCAATGTGTTTTTAAAAATAAAAAAGTTTCAGTATATATATACATATAATCAAATAAATCAAGAACTATTTGTGTTAATAAATAAAAAAATCATAAAAAATAATTAAAAATAAAATTAGAAAAAATAAAAGACATGTGTAGATCAAGATATTTAATCTCGTAAGACGGGACATTTACGTGGTTATGCTTGCTAAATTTATTTATTAAAATAATTTTTTTATTCAATCAAATTATAATAGAAATAGAGACACAAATTAAATTGATTAAATAAAATGAAAATGAAAAAACACTATTCAAGGTTTCCCAATGCACATATTATAAATATTATCTAAAATAAAATTATTTTCAAAAATAAAATTTATCTATACAAAAGAAAAAAAACAATTATAGATGAATAAAAAATACACTTTAGAATTTAAATGCATGACAAAAAAAATACATGTCATTTAAAATATGATCTCTAAATAAAATAAAAGAGAAAAAGGGTATTAATCTACATATAAATAAAAAAAATAAGAAAAACATTGATTTAAAAAAAGTAATTAGAAAAAAAATATTTAATCTCGCAGTACGAAACATTTATACGGTTGTGTTTGCTAAATTTGTTTATTAAGATAATTTTTTTATTCATTCTAACGATAATATAAATAGAAATACAAATTAAATTGATTGAATAAAATAAAAAAGAGAAAAATTATTATTTAATGTTACATATATTAGAAATATTATCTGAAAAGAAATTTTTTTATATTTTTAAAAATAAAAATCATCTATACAAAAGATTAAAAAAAATTATAGATGAATAAAAAACAATTCTTCAAAATTTAAATGCATAGCAAAAAAAAATATTTGTTATTTAAAAGAGGTTCTCTAAACAAAATCAAATCTAACAGATAAAAAAAATTCAAAGATTATGAAATTAAAATAATAATAATTATAATTTCATAAATTATTTCAAATAAAATCAATAACAATATAAAGAATGAGAACCAAATTTGATAGATAAAAAATTTCAATTAAAAAAATAATAAGAGAAAAGAAAATAACAATCATAAAAATAAGAACCAAAGTTAATACAAAAATCAAATTAAATCCAATTCTAAATGATGAAATTAAAAAAAGAGATTCAAAACAAAATATATAGAAATTAAAAGTTTGAAGACCAAATTTGATATAATCAACAAATAATATGATATTTTTAAATTTTTTATAATTTCTAGAAAGTGTTTTCTACTCAAAATAAAAGGAAAATATTTTTCTAAAAATCAAACCAATTTTTTTTTTACCAGAAAATATTTTTCATTAATCAATTTTTCTAAAGGCAAACAAACACAGAAAAGTTTGGAAAGTGGTATATAAAAATCCACTTTCCATAAAACAAACAGGGCTTTAGTTTCAGCGTATCTTTTTAAAAATGCATTTTAATTTAAAAAAATTAAAATAAGTGTTTTTATGTATTTTCTGCCAAATGTTTTGCATGATTTTTTATGTAGTTTCAGCGTATCTTTTAAAAATGCTATAATTTAGTGTTTGCTTTGCATGATTAAAATCTCTAGTCTCTTCTTCTCCCTCCAGGTCATGAATGGGAAGGCCGAAATTGTCATTTTACATAAATCTCTCTAGTCTCTACTACACTCTAGGACGAACCTCCAAGCAAAAACCTTGGAACGAAATAGAAAACAAAAGAAAGAAAAATCACAGCGCATACAAATGTCCACATTATCAGCTTTTCTCCGAAACCTTAACTAGGATGAAACTCATGGCTCGCGTCGTCTAAAATTGAGACACAACAAACAAAAAGCAAAGGCTATAGGATAAACAGAAAATTGGGTAGGATTGTTTTGGTCTCGAGACAAATAATGGTAGGCAATTATTGCAGAAACACATTGACAGACGGAGAAAAGCAATTCCACAACGTGAACACGATCTCCAAAAAGCTTGTTAGATGGAGCTTGATGATAAAACCAAGGTATCCAGCCCTTCCACTGCCAACTAACCTCTTCCTTTCCACCGGTGTAAGCAAGCTGAATCAAGGAGATGGCCATGACAGTGATTGACAGTATCATACTACTTAGCGCATACCGGGGTTGACGTTGCTGAGAAGACACGTAATCAAGAACCGCGGTTGCAATCTCTAACAGAAGGTTCATAGTATAGAAGATTCTTCTCCATAGATCCTGCTCCGGGAGGGTATTATTTGATTACTAAAAATCAACATTTGTGTTTTGCAATAATTAATTTAATTGTAACATATGAAACAATACTGAGATGGTAGATTTTGACCTTTTGATTGAATCCATCAGCCGGCCCGTTGTGTGTTCGTTGATTGTTATTTATATCGTCTACAACTCTTATTATTGTGCTGGATCCCTGTCTCCTGGGCATCAAGGACGCAGGAGATTCAACTGCCTCCGAGTTGCTTGCCTGGTCATGTTCTCGTTGATTGCTACTCCTGGGTACCAAGGACATAAGGGATTCAACTGCCTCCGAATTGCTTGCCTGGTGAATGCACCGACACATTGATTGGGCATGTTAACGTTAATGTTAAAAGAAAAGCCCCCAACAACGGTACAGAGATCCAGCACAAATGGAATCATTATCAAGGTCTGCTAAATCTCGAAACTAAATCACAAATTCATGTGCACCTGACATCTTTGAGAAACCTAGCTAGTTTTAGGTTTGGATTATCTAGATCAGGGATTATCGAAGAAGTTTCAAAAAGATTTATTGAAAGTCCAAATTATTGGGAGTAGCAATCTAGCTAGTAGCATCTAGCCTGTTTGTACACAACAGTAGTCAATATTCTATATTGTTTTTATTTTGAGTGCTATGTGGAAATATTTTATTAATGAAAGCTGCTTTTATTATATAAAAAAAAAAATCAAGTTGAGTCGCCTTTTCTATCAATTGATTACCAAAACAAAATACTTTATCAATTGGATCCATAATGTCTCACACATTTTCTATCAATAATTTTTTTATTATTTTCCTTCTAATGTGCATATTCTATGGTACAAAATTGAGTCGCCTTCAAAAAATTTGATAGAAAAATTAATCAAGCTGTACAGAGAGACGCAATTGCGAAATGTTTATCCATTGGGACTCAATATAATTGGGTAATATATATGTATATTACCCAATTGCTTTCACTATAGAATATGGACTCCAATATGGCCTTTGTTTCTATTCAAAATGGACGTTATATATAGAATATTAAGACTTATATGAAAAAATTACTAAACTTTAGGGATCATTTCGAGATTTGAGAGGCTCCCACTGGCACCTCCTAGTTGTAAGGAAAACAACAAACCAAACCTAAGATCTGATGTGCCATTGTCCATTTCATCCCAGTATGCTCCTTTCATGCAAGCATCTAGAAACGCTACATGCTGAAAATAACAACTATCTAGGCCTAACAAGCATATCAATATGAATTGGATCGGCATGAGAACAGGGTTTTTGCAGGCAAGGGGATGAAGCATATATATATATATATATAATTCTTCAGGAGAGGGTAAATAAGACATACTGGTTCAAGATATGTATTGCGTTCCTGACGCAACTTTTTCCTTGAGCATGCCAGATGGTCTACTGTTTTTCCATCGCCAGCGTCCAACCTCCAATTCCAAAGGGAAATTTGAAGTGTAGAAGAAGAACGAGAAACGAAGGCATTGATGCACAGGTTTAATAAACAAGGATTCTAGAATTCATTAGCACTTGTTACCAGTAGAAGAAAGGTTGGCCACTCCTGACAGTCATCCAGATCTGAAAGTAGAAGTTTAAATTGTGTCCAACCCGATGGCGTGGATCAATCTGTAAAATAACATTGTTTGATAAATGGTCTTAACCAAAAACTCCATGATTTTACTTATAAATCTAAATTTCATGAGGTTGATTTAGACAGATCAACTTAATTTACTCGTGAAAACACAAGGAAAGAAAGGGTACATGTCATTTAAAACAGTTAACTTTAGTAGAATAATAAAGGTTTTCCACAAGAATGTATGAACTCACAACTTCCAGCCAATGTTGCAAGGCTCCTTTCCAGGTCTGCCAAGCCCTCGTAAGGTCAGATATCCCATGCTGCAAAGCCAACACAAGAACAATAAATGAAAGATAATAAAAAATATCCTAGCAAAAGCACCTTTACACAATGCTAGAGAGCGGAGCGCGAAGCGCGAAGCAGAGGCTGTCAAGTGCAGCCTCGGTTGGGCTGCCATCCAGCCAAATTTCCTAGCCTCCTCATCTCCGGTGCAAGCCGACGTGACCACTATATCATCGCTTGCCATCACTTATCTTTAACATCAGGTTGTATTTTTATTTTTGTGTTTTAAAAATAGTTTTAGAAAAAAATTAATTTTTTTTGAATTAATTTTTTATTATTATTTTAATATATTAATATAAAAAATAAAAAATAAATTTTAAAAAAAATATTTTAATATATTTTCAAATAAAAAAATATTTTAAAAAATAATAATTGAAAATAGCCTCTTTTGAAATTGATAATTATGTTTTTTAATACACGATAAAAATACGCATTTAACCCTTAAATAAAATAATTAAATGCCTTATAGTCAAAAAGATTTTTTTATTTTTATTTTTTATAGAAACAATATAATTACTGTAATTATATTTATTAAATATAATTTAAAAAAGAAAACTTGGTAGTGTCATGCAACTCTAGCGGCTTATGAGGAGCCATATTGCCACCAAACATCATATTTTGGGCCAACGTTTGAAAGGTCTTGATATTTTAAACCTAGTGAGGCGGTGCATGTCACACTATTCACGGCGATTTAGCATCAATAGTCATTTTTTTCTCCTTTCTTCTCTTTTCTCACCTAAATTTTCATATCAACCCCTTAAAAATTTAAGAATAGCCCTTTAATTTGTTGATTCTTTATATTTGGTCCCTTTTTTTATTATGATTTTTTTTTTAATCTTGAATGATCTATAAAATTGGTGAGCCTCTTTAATGTCACCTCTTAATTTTTCTTATCTTTTAAATTTGGTTCTTTTTCTTTCTTTTAATTGCTATTTTTTTGTTTCAAGTCATTTTTTAAATTGACTTTGTTTTGGGATTTCACCCTCCTTCGCTTTTTTTTCTCATATCAAATTTAATCCATATTTTTTTTATTGCTAATTTTTTTACTTTTAAAAGTTTTTATTTGGGATCATTTTTTAAATTGGTCTTGTTTTATGATTTCACCATACTTTGTTTTTTTTCATTAAATTTAATCCATGTTCGTTTAATTATTATTTTTTTTTCTTCGACAAGTTTTTAAAATTTTTATTTTTAAATTGGCTCACAATAAACTTTTTAATTAGACCCAGACCTAAGGTTTCACAGGTTGTGAGTTTTTAAGATTTGATCAAGTTTAGAATATTTGATTAGATTCGCTTGGTTTTTACATATGTTTTTTTTCCAATTTCACCTCCTATGCTTTTTTTAGTCTTTAAAGTCCGGTTCTTATTACTTTAATTGATATTTATTGTATTTGAGATTTTTTTTGTATTTTTTCATTAAATTGTATTCTCCTTAAGTTTTTTTCTATTAAATTTTATCTTTATTTTTTTTGTTGGTTTTGCAATTTTTTATTATCAGTATTTTTTTATTAATCTCATCCTTCAAAATTAAAGTGGTTGAGAACTAGGTTTTTTGATTGAATCTGGGTCAAAAAAATTTTAAGACATGACTTTTAAAGATTAGACCAGGTTGAAGAGATTTGTTGGGTTTGCTTGTTTTTTTTTTCTTTTTATAAATTGATATTTTCTTATTTTTTATCCTTTAAAAAAAATTTGTTTATTATTTTTTTCAGTTTGATTCTATTGGGTTAGCCCTCTATATTTATTTTTTTCTATCTCACCCCTTACTATTTTTTAATCTATAAATAATCTATTATATTACAAATAATTTTTAATTTCACCCCCTATAATTTCTTAATCTTTCAAGTTTGGTCCTAATTATTTTAATTGCAATTTATTTTGTTTGAGATCATTTTTAATTTTTTTTTTCAAGTTTTATCCTCTAGGTTTTTTCAAGTCAATTTTTATTTTTATTTTTTTAATTTTTAATTTTTCTTAATATTTTTTTATTTCATCCTTAAAAATTAAATTTATTAAGAGTTAAATTTCATGATTGAAACCAGGTTCAGGATCTCATAAGTGCCTAGTTTTAAAAATTAAACCAAGTTTAGGAGGTTTGCCTAAGATTACTTGGTTTTTCTTTTTATTTTTTGAGCTTATATTTTCTTATTTTTTTTATCTTTTTGGTTTTTTGGGTTTTGATTTCTTATATTTTAAGTGTGCCCCGTATGAATTTTTTTAATTTTACCTTTTATGATTTTTTTAATCTAAAAATAATATATTAAATTACAAATATTTTACTATAATTTTTTGATGTTTCAAATTTTACCCTCATTTTTTCTTAGTACCTACTTATTACAATTATAGGCTCGATAACGAGTCTTCTCGTACATTTTTTAAATATACATAACTTATCCAAAAAGCGTAGGAAAATAAAAACCTGAGTTGATGATGTCGTATCCATTCTTAGTTCAACAGATGTTGGCTTTCCAGTGGTGAATAATGATTCTCCTCTCTTTAGATCACCAATTTTATATGAGTCAAACTTCCAACTACAAGAACCAAAATCTAAAATGAATGGAACTTCCAGATAAAAATTCAAGCTTGAGATTATAGTATTGAAAGAAGGTAAATTAATTTATTTATATCACTTAATTTTAATGCATAAATATATAATGAATGGAACTAGCTTCCAGATAAAAATTCAAGCTTGAGATTATTTAGTATTGAAAGAAGGTAAATTAATTTATTTATATCACTTAATTTTTATGCATAAATATATTTCTGGTTTTTATGATGCATGTTACCTCCCCGAGAAACATTGATCGCCCCAGATCAGATAAAAAAAAAGTGAATTCTGAGAATAACGAAGTAGTGGATCCATCTGTAAGGAAAAAAAAAAAGAGTTACTCTGTAAAGTAGTGGATCAATTAATCTTATTTGATCCAATAATTTAATACGAGGTTTAATTAACACAAGGATTAAATTGACGAATTGAGAATAACACGTACAGTCCTGAACATATATATGTATTGAAACACAGAAGTTTGCATGTTGGCTTACAGTTTCCAAACAATGTAGTAGGGCCAGTTGATCGCTGGATAGATTAGTATCATACTGGAAGCTCAAGAAAATTATTTTGTAAGTACAAACAAACTCCATTTTTAAACAGTGGAGAGCAAATCAAGTACCTTCTCAACTCTTTTTTCTGCCCATTTCAAGAGCGAGCCGATATGTTTTTCACTCTCGATGTTTACAGATGGAACTGGCCCCATTTTTTGGATATGAGACAGGGTCGTTTGCCTACAAAAAGTTCACACTTAATTAAATTGAATAAAAGAACTCGCATCTCACAGAACAATCACGTGAAAACATGGATCATATATACAAGACACAAACCATAGTAACTCAGCCGCAATTATACTGTCTGCTAGGTTTCGTCTGGTCCGAAAACCTCTGTAATGTTTTTGAATCCTAATTGCGGCAGCTTTACTGACTGCTAGGATTCGTCTGGCCTGAAAACCTTTATAGTATTTTTGAATAGCTATGGCGGCGTGATCTCTTTCAGGGCTGTGGCTCCAGGAATAAGTCGCTGTTTTAGAGAGTAGTAATGCCCGTTATGCTTTTTGTTAGAGAATTGAATTTACCGCTAATAAAAATTATTAGGCAAATGTGCTTGTAGCTGACTTTCTTAAAAGTAAAATACATAAACGAAGAATTTACCGCTAATTTCTGTGTTTTCTTGGGAGCTGCTTGTACCATTGACGATTAAAGTACTGTCTACAGTTTCTGCATCATCAGAAATCAACAATAAATGGATACATATTTTTCTTTATTTGAGAATCTGAAGAAACTGAAACTTTTTTGAAATGGAAAGGAAAGAACCAGATGCAACGCTCTCGAAAGGCACGTTGGTTATTGTCTCCCCCATGTCTCCTTTTCTCTTCCCTTAGCAACCTAAACTTTAGGAATCTTAAGGGTAATGCCGATCCAGTTTATTATGAAGGCTCAACTTTTACCACCCAAAAAATAAAAAATAATAATAATACAGAAGGAAAGAGCTGAGAAAGAACGCGTAACCATCGGAAATTTTACGAGCCCTTCGAAGTCAAAAAAGGACTGGCCTTAGGGACCAAAAATTGAAAAAATAATGAAACAGAAAGAAAAGGTTGAGCGATTCATGTCCCTTGTGAAGAAAAAGAATAATGCAAGAAGACTAACACAGTGTGGAGGGCATTTACAAGAAAGCAAGTCAATGAGTAAAAAAAGGAAATTGAAATAATAAACAAAACGGAAAGAAAGAGGTGAGCAATCCATATCTCTTCTGAAAAAAAGAATGCAAGAAGATTGGCACAGCGAAAGCAAACACGTGAAGGAGTAAAAAAAGACTGCCTTTTACAGATTGAAAATTGAAAGAATAATAACAAGACGACTATGGGGACGCACGCCTGTTGATCAGAGAACTTTTGGTCATGTGGTCATTACTGGCTGTGAGCGGTGACTCCACATATAAGGCGTTGTGTTTATACATTTTGGGCAGTGTCCTCTACCTCAGGGAGATGGTTACTGGCTGTTGTCGGTCCGGTCGTCAGCAATACCGGTTGCCATTTGCTGCTTTGTCGAACTCAGTGGGTGTCAGAGAATGATCGTGCTTACTTTTTAATTTTTAATGTAATTTTTATTTAAAAATATATTAAAAAAATATTTGAGAATTAAATTAAAAAAAACACAATTCATCTATAATAAAATGTAAAATAATGAAAAGTAAAGCAATACACAATGAAAACAGTACGTCATTTAGGTTGTAGGCAATAAAAGAAATATGGAAAGGTAAGGCGTGCTTCAAAAATGCGTTGATAGCAATAAGAAATAATATCTTCATGGAAAAACAAGACAAGGAATGGAAAGGATAATGGAAGAGACTATGTGAAGATCCCAGCAAGGCCTTCCAAGTTCTCCTTTCAGAAGAAGGCTATATTTTGAAAAGAGGCAAGGGGGGACAAAGCAGCATTCACCATTGGAGGGAGGGGTCCATAAATTATAAGAGCATAGTGGCACAGTGCATTCACGAAAAATGTTCACCAAATACTCTTATAAACTAGATGAACAAATGGAAGCTTATTAAAAAATATTGACGTGTGTTAAATAGGGTTGCTAACAAAAACAATCATAATGTGATAGTTAGATTAGATTAAGTTTTTTCTAGAATATTCAACATACCTTAATATTTCCTAAGAGGTTTGTCCGCAATTAATGTGGTCGAGGTTGGGAATACCCATAAATGAGGCCTATAATACATTATTTTTTAGTTTTTCATTATTCTCAATGCTCTTTTTAAATTTTAATTACTTTTCTAGTTAGTTTTTATTTATTTTTTTAATAAATATTGTGTCATGCATGCACACAAGCTTCTGCAACAATCAATTGCAAAACAATAAAAGGAAATTTGGAGAGTTGTCAAAATTAAAATTCATTTTTTATGAGGTTACAAAAATCATAAAAAATATTTTAAGATGAATTGTTTCTAGAAATTCTTATATATTATTTAGATGAATTTTATGACCTCTACTTCGAGATCATGTTGACTTCTCCTTTGACAAGTCTTTTCAAGAGGGGTACGAAACTCTTATGGAATAAATGCCTATACAAAATCCCCTGGGAGTATTGATAGGGGATTCTTCGAAGATTAAGTCAGTATTATGAATATTTATGTAAAAAAATAACATTAATGAAGATATTAATGAGCTTTTATGAAGGTAAAAAAAAATTAGGAAAGAAGATCCAAATATGAGGGGGAAGAAGTTGAGAATGTGTTTATGTCCCAAAATATGTCTCTCTCATTTATGTATATTCCTATTATCTTTTAAATTACATGATTTGAACTGTCTCATGAAACGTAGAAGGGGTAGAAAAGTAATCTCATATGAGTAAGATAATATTATCTTATTGCTCGTACTATCACATCTAATTAATGTAAACATGAGCTGCTTGTTCGTATTTAATTAATAGGATTATGATGGCCATCATAATTATTAACACAGACTCAAGATATGGGAAGCTTAGTGTAAAGTGACCCTTCAGTCGCACACTTAACTTGAGAGACGTTGGGTTCAACTCACACCCTGAGCCCAGAAGGAATCGGGTCCAGCTTGTGACTGCACCCAAGAATGGTCAGGGACGGCTGTGCCACAGCCCAACATGGAGCTGGGTGTGGTCGCGTCCCTAACCCGACATGGGATGGGGCCCGGACATGTCCAAGCTCAACATGGGATAGGGTGCGGACACATCCCTCGCCCAACATGGGATTGTGCGCGGGCGCATCCTTGCCTAGCAGGGAGTTGGGTGCAGTCATGCTCCTGCTCCACTTAGAATTTCACACGAAAAAGATATAATTTTATTTTGAATTGTTACTTTCATATGTTGGCTTTTAAGAGTGTGGTTGCGGTTGCTTTTCAAATAGCTTTTTGTGCCGAAATACATGCCAATGATTTTTTTCATTTTTTAAAAATCACTTTTAACATTAGCACATCAAAACGATCCAAAAAGTACAAACCGCACTCAATTTTAGCAAAAAAAAAATTCAAAATTTGATGAAACGCAGTTACAAACGTACTGCCAAACAGACCCTAAATGAGATTAGTTTATAGAAACCATCACCCATCCATTTCATTATTGTTGTTGAACCCCGAATCAAAAGATCACCAGTCTGCCATGAATTGTGCATCCATGATTTTCTTTTCCACATGCTTTCCTCTCCAAATAGAAAAGTCAAAGTATTGAACCACGTTAGCTGTGACACCTGTAAAATGATTCCTTTTACATATAATACCTCCACGAATGACAGCACATAAAGCATAAAATTACACCGACCTCAACTAGGCAGTGCCTTTACCTTTTCTGCTGGTGCTCCTCAGTTTACCGCAAACCCAAAGGAAGCTGATATTCTTTTTAATTCCCATCTTATTCCAAAGTTGTGAGGACATGCAAGGATGCAATTTCAATCTAAACAAAATTTTCCAACCTATTTGTTTTTATATTTTAAAAAAAAATTTAAAAAAATTAATTTTTTATTTTTTCTTCAAATTAATATGTTTTTGATGTTTTTAGATATTTTAATGTTTTAATATTAAAAATAATTTTTAAAAAATAAAAAATATTATTTTAATATATTTTTTAATAAAAAATACTTTAAAAAATAATTAATCATTAGATACAAGAGAAAAATTCTAGGAAAGATGGAAAGATACCATCCTTTTCGAGCTTCTACTTATTACTTGTAGTGCATGTAAAACCATAAGCTCCGAGAAAGATTGATATGAAGGTGTTTATACTACAAATAACACAGTCATGTATAGTTTAATTCAGAACAATAGTTATTTGTTATGTGTTTTTTAGCAAATTAGCCGCTAAAAACAAGGGTTGCCTATATATACAATTTCTTTACAAGTTTTTTTTTGCAATTTATCACTTTCTTTTATTTATTGCAATTTATACAAATTAGCAAAAAAAAATATTATTTTTTAATTATTTTGGTGTAACAAAAACTTTTATAAATTATATTATTTTAATATATTTTCAAGTAAAAAAATATTTTAAAAAACAATTGATATCATAATATCAAATACCATGAACGAGAACTGTTCTTTCTGCCATAATTTTAGGATATCTTTTTAAAATGATTTTTAATTAAAAAATATTAAAATAATATATTTTTTATTTTATAAAATATATTTTTAATATTAAAATATTAAAATAATTTAAAAAAATAAAAAAATAATTTAAAACTATTTTTTTTTAAGTATGATTGTACTGTAATGATAAATATAGCCATAAGATTAGAACCTCCGATTTCTTACATGAAGAGACGAGAGATAGGGAAATTGAGATATTGTTTGGTTTGGTCATGATGTGACCGTGTTTTTTAAAAAATTTGAATTATTTTGCATTAGATTATTTTATTCATTGTATTGATTAAAAAAAATTTATAAAATAAAAAATATTATTTTAATAAATTTTAAAATAAAAAATATTTTAAAAATTAATTATTATCACAATATTAATCATTCATTAAAAAAAAAAAGCTGGGGTGCGGTTGATTCAATTATAAGGATAGAAAATTTTTTAATATTTATATTCATGATTTTTAACTTGGTTTAAATTTATTTGAACTATTTAACTTAGTTCAATTAATTTTAAACTTTTAAAATAAAAATAAATTATATCTTTTTTTCTTTTTGGCTAATTCAGTTTTTTTTAGTTTAAATTTGCAGTTAATTTTTTATTTTATTTTTTCAGTTCTATTATTTTTCGGTTTTTTTTCCTCCCAGCTATTCATAGGTCCACGTTGGATAAAACAATTTTTAATGATGTCATAAAAAAACAATGGAATCACTTTGGAAAAAAGTTTAATAATTTTTAAAACTGGGAAAGATGAATGGCAAAATCATTACATCAAAAACCTCAGAATTGGAGAACCAGCTGATAAGAATCGGAGACTGCCGATATGTCGGATTCTCAGAACAGCACGCTGGGTAATTTCTCTTTCCGTTTCAAAAATTCAGAATATGTTAATTCTATAAGCTGTTTTAGGGTTCCTATCTATTATAGACTTACAAAAATACTTCCCTGGTATAAATCGAAAAAACTATGGTCTTAATCGTAACCTTTTCGTTATACCAGCGATGTTTATGAACTAATTCATAAGAGGTTTTTTGTCAGTCCTGGGGGTTGCATGAGTTTTGTAGTCTTAGATGCCAAGTTGGGAGTTCTGGGTTAGGCAGTTAGATGAGAGATTTTGATGAGTTTATAGCAGATCTTGATTTGCAGTAATTGCTCCTTCTAGTGAATTTAAGGAAGATGTGTGTTTAATCTTGGTTCGAGAGGTTATATGTCATCATTTTCCTGTTGAATTTGATTCTAATTCCATGAAATGGTGCACAACTTGATGTTCTTTTAGATAAATGTGGATATCCTATCTTAAAAGTTAAGAGCTGTTTTATTTACCTTATTCTGGTTGCCCCTCTGGACAGCAACGTTTCATGGCGATAACAAGATGGAAGAGGACTCTGGATCTATGGGATTGATTGGTGATGTTGTGGGTTTTGATGATAGAATCCAGGAAGAACAAATGCATACCGGTAATAAGGAGCACTCTTTGAATAGTCCCGATCCTGTAAATCATGTTCGTGAGCCACCACGTCTTAACATAGGTAATGTTTTCAACTGTGAGCCACGTCCTAACATATGTAATGTTTTCAACTGTGCACGTGTTGAAATGAATTGGCTGTAGAGTATTTTACTGAATGCTATACTGAACCAAATCGTTTTGCATTCATACTAGAGGCAACATGCTATTGAATCCTGAATTGCACCATCTGCCCCGAAAGGTTAGCCATAAATACCAGCCATTAGAAGCGTAAATCTCCCAAGTCAAAATTCTCAAACTCAGCCCAATGGACAAAATAAAAACTAGTACCCCTTGCCTGCTAGAAGTCATTGTTAGACTGAAAGCCAGAAAACAATAGAGAACCTTCAGTGACCTATGTACCCAACTTTAGAAAGGATGATAATCGTAGCTGAGTTCTTCACGTTCTGGTTTTATCAACCAATCTACTTATGTTATAGAGGTACAACATCATCTTTTTAAGTATGCATCAATGACTCTTAATACCTTCTAAGACCTGGATGGTCTACCAAAATTCCGACCAGACATGTTGATCAAGCTATGATATTGATTTTCAGCCAAGCATTATGCAAGTATAACATGTAATTTGTTTAATTGCATTGAAACACTTCATCTGATGGGTTTTAATTATGTACCTTGTTATCAGTAATGTCATAAATTTTATGCTAAACTCATATCTTACTCTTGAGTTGTGGCTTAAATTGGTGAGTTGGTTTAGGATAGATTGGTAATTGCATGGTGTGGTGTCCTAAACAAGAATGTAATGTGTTGATATATTTTGTTTAGGATAAGGACTTTTCTTGTTAAAGTTGGACTTGAAGTATGTTTTCTAATGAAACAAGTGCTTTATTGCTAGTATAAATAGAATGTGTTGTGGGTAGTTTATGTGTGCCTCCAATATTTATGGTGTGTAGTGGCAACCACAAATCCTGATAGTAGAATTCTTTGGTGCGCCCCATGGGGGGTTTTGTGAAAGGGTTGCCCTCTCGTCTAGTTTTACACAATAGTAGTTTACAAGGCCTAGCAGTCATGTAGTGGAGATTGCTTGGATCTAACCAGGTTTTGGGTAGTCAAGTATGTGAGTGTAATCTCTATTTTTATAATGAAGTTTTGTGGAATAGGCTTTGCCGATTTCTATTTTGATAGTGAAGTTTTGTGGAATAGGCTTTGCCGAACAATGTTATATTTCGTGCCCCTTTTATTTGTGTTACTATTTGGTTTGCTTGGGTTTTTCACAACACATACTATTCCTATCGGTGGCAAGACTATTTGCATTTCAAACCAAATCCAGTACTTTAATAAATCTTACAACATTGGGGCAGCCACATCCCGCGTGGTACAATTAATTGGAAAGTGTCCTCAAATCCTCCATTGCATTGTAGAAGACAACCTCTACCCTAAACTCCAACTCCTTGTCAGAAACAGCATAATGCGTCACCATCTGTGGAAGCTTTTCACATCAAATCCAGTAATTTTGGATGCTGACTTAGATTCTCAAATTGAACCCCGTGTTGAGTTCTTGCAGTACTAGAATGTTGTAGAAGCTATCAAGCGGTCAGTTGTTTGCAGCTTATTTGGGTTGCTCAAGAGAATTTTCATATTTGAATGCAACCACTTCCTGGCCCGGTTTCCTGTTAGTTCATGATTTGTCCGAATAAAAGTCATTTGTTTATTTGATTAATCCGGTATTTCATTAGGTTGATTAACCAAAGAGATTCCTATTCAACTTTCACACAAATATTCCACTTTTTTTTTCTTCTTTTATTGTTGATAATAAATTCTATATATATTTGTGCAACCTCTTTTTCTAGAAACATGTGCGAATTTTGCAATTTGAAAGGGTTCTTTGCTGTCAAATATTGATTTCTTGATTAAAGATGTAACATCCCCAATATTTGGGTACAAATTCCTTTATATTAAGTCTGAAAACAATGTAATTTTTTTTTTACTGGTTGATGAAACGGTCGACAGGTTTACTTGATAGTTCAATCGGTCGACCAGATCAATTTAAAGTTATCCATATTTCTAACTTATTAAGATTCTACTAAAATTTCAACGGAGTCTTTTTTGTATTTGAGTCATCCCAAGTATCGATATCAAAATCATATCACATATAATCACTCTTTATAATCACAAACACCACAAACTCATCACCCCATTTCTGATTCATTTACCCTGGATCTCATCTCTTCGTATCCATCATTTCATAATTTGTTCTCTTCAATTCATGTCACTAAGGCATTTATTAATTTCACATCCATCATAATAACAAAAACTTCAAAACATTTACAATAAACTCCACATCAACAAACACTTGATTAAGTACATATAAATAGTTACTACTCAAATTACAATGACAAATATAATAATCATGCAAGACCTTAGCATATATAGGTTTTAAATAACAAATACATTATATCACCTTAATTAGTCGACGATAATGATAATTGGTAGTTTAATTTGAGGATATGTAAATTACATTTCAAAATAGAGGATCCAAAATTACAATCCACATTACAACTAATAATCCACAATTTTCTAAATCTACACAAAAGCAACAACTAATCATTACTCTGGCGAACTTCTGAGTTACCTGTAACAAAGTCAATAAGTTTTACTAAGTCACAAGTTAATATCTCATTCAACACTTAAAAATGAAATAATCAACTTTTTATCTAGACAATATTTTAATTCATTCTTTATTATCATCCAATTTTCTCTTTACATAAATTTAATCAACCCTAAACAAATCTTGTAATATTATAACTCAAATAATTGTTCAAACATTTCCTTATTGAAGCCAACAATTCAATACTCTCTTGAGAACTCATTATTTCAACATATCCATCTTAATTGTCAATCGATCCGGCATTCACATTTGAAAAACAATAATTCGATATTCCTCATGAATACCAGTTTCTCCGGCAAATCCACCTTGATTGCCAATCATTCTAGCATTTTTATTCGGAAGCCAATAATCCAGTATTCCTTAATGAATACCAAATAATTCTCTCAACTTACATATCTTTCTTTCCATATACACTATCAATATCGCTATTCACATTTTCATGGATAACTAATTCATAAGTAAAATTTTTGGAAAATTATAAGGAAAAGTACCATAAGGTACGAAGTACTTACCTGCAGTCTGACTATAAGCAGCTCCACCAGCTCTTTGAATCACCTCAGCGGTCTCCTCTACATCGACATGTTTTTCAATTAAGTATTATTATCATATAACAACATGCTCCATATTTATCGTATTATTCTTTATAATTCTATTATATTCAGGTTTTTCATCAATACATTCTAATCATTAATTACAAACAAATTTAGGATTCCTTCAACTTTGATTAATTTTACACAATTCCATAAAATTTACAATTTTCTCTAACAATTTTTAATTTCATCCTTTTAGGCCCAACCATTCAATTATTCAATATTTCATCATTTCATTAATTCAACTCAATCAAAATTATTATTCACATGATCAATATCATAAATGTGAAACTTCCCCCTTTTGTTCTCTTTATGGACGACCCCTATGGCTTCCCTACCTATCAAAAATTCTTTGTTATTCTAACATGTTTTCACTCTTACTATATCCTACAAGAATCCTAGAAACTCAACTTCTAAGAAATCCATTTTTCCCTCCAATTTCATTTCAAGAACCCTAATTCAATTTTTTGCTAGGTTTTACTCAAAATCAATTAACTTTTCTTCAAATTGATATAGAGGGGTTCCAAACATCTTACTTGGTTACAAGATGTATTTCGAAAATCAACCAGTTGAAATTTTCCAAGGCTTCTCTCTTTTTCCTCTTCTTTCTTCACACTCTCTCTCTATCTATCTATCTATCTTAATTTTCCCTTTCTTTTATGATGTGTTTTTTTATCTTTCAAAACCCTCTCTTTTCACTCCTAAAGCTTACTTTCTAGCCTTTCAAGGTGAAAGAAAGGAAGAAGAAATGAAAATGATATTCTCTCTCTTCCTGCACATCGTTGGGTTATAATAGGGACAATAGCCAAAACAGTCTAACTATTTTGAGAAATGGTCTGACCGTTTTATTAAATTAGTTTACTCGTTTCTTAAAACAGCTAGATCGTTTTTGGTTTGGAAAAATACACATTTTCAGCTATGAACTCTTCTTCTTTTACTTTTTTAACCCGCTTTTCTCCAATTTATTCTTTTCATTTCATTACACCATAATTTCTATTATATTATTATTTTTAATTTATTCCGAGGTTACAAAAGAGGGAGTGTCTTTTTAAACGGTTTGAGTTTTTGTGGATAGTTATCTTATCCGATTAGTAATTGATATTATTAAACCCGATCCAAACCTAACATAAACCTAACCCGAGATACACACACACATGTAGAACATTTATATTTTCGTAATACAATATAATATTTAGATATTTTAATATTGACATAGTACACACACTTATTTTATGTTAAGCAATAAATTATACTTAAATAATAGATATTCATCTAGATGCTTGAAACTCAATGGATAAGGTATAAGGTATGAATATCTAAATTTCCTACTGTTGTATAATGGGTTGGGAATGGATATGATGAAACCTAATCCATGGGTACCCGTCGGCATTCTGAGTTTATTGTTTCAGCTTTCACTCTATACCAGTTTTGGCCATTCTCCTATAATTCTTGTTTGTGCTGAATTGATCACAACGATATATCTAGCTAGTAAGTCATTTATCTCTTAAAAGTGAATTAATTCATTTTTTTTCAATAAATATATAATTCAAATGATACCATATTCATTATTATACACTAAAAGTAAAACAATTTAATCCACCTATACTTACCTCCATCTCCATGAATAAAAAAGTGGCTCCATGCTCATTTTTATTTGAATAATTGAAGACATACTTGCATAAGATTTGGTTATTATCCCTACAGACACCTCTTGTTGTCATCTGTCATGTGGGAAAAGGGAAGCGGTGGAGCTGCATGGTGGGCTTTCAATCTTATTAACCCACTAAACTACATGTCATTTTGAGTTAAAGTGACAAACTACTCAATATTGAGTTAAAATCACGTGTTAGAAGTTAGAACATAAATTTTATTCTCATTTCTTTTTAGACAAATAGTTTAACAAGACACATGAGGAATTTTGGCATGGTATTTGAGTGTATTGGAATATAATTAGTTCGGATTTGAGTTTATAATTATATCCAATCTGATTTTTTATATTTTATAAATTCTAAACCCGACTAATTTAGTTTTGTTTTGGAACCGGGTGGGTTGGATATATTGCATTAGGGTAAATTTCTTGTGAATATTACATATATTTACAAGTTGAGCTCATATTATTAATTTTTATTAGTTCGTATTTAGAAGTGGACTTCCAGCATAAAATATAGATGTCATGACACCCTTAATGTTAGTTTTAATTTTCATACTTTACACCACCATTAAATTCTAGTTATCTCTACCTTCCTCTCCAACAAAGAAACAAGCTCATTTTTGTTACGCTAAAGAAATCTAATAGGAAGTCCACTAATAAAAACTTTTAAGGCGAAACATTTCTAAATAAAATAAAAATAATTATTCAATCCACAAACTATTAAATATAAATACAAAAGAAATATAGGGTATATGTATTGGGTTGGATTGATCGGGTTTAAAAAATCTCGACTCACCGCACAACGTATTCATTTCTTAATTTTTTTTTATTTGTAATATCCATATTTATTAGGTTGAGTTGAGTCAGATAACATTTAAGCACCCCCTAAATGCACGTGTAGAGATACCAATTTAATCACTAGAGCCAAGCTTAATCAGACCTCATTCTCCTATAATTCTTGTTTGTGCAGAACTTCTGTTCTTATCACAACGAAACGAAAGTCCTAATATCAATGTGATGTTAAAGTCTATTGGCTTCTCTTTCTTTTTTTCTTTTCTTTTTCATTGGTGGAAAATGAATGGTTAAAATTGTTTTTTTTTATATTAAAAATAGGCATTTTTCAGGTAATGTAATGCTCAGGAATATCTTGATTTTTTTTTAAAAAAAAAAAAACAATGTTTCATCTTGCATTTTTCAACTTCCAAATCTAGTTTAACTTCCCGAAATTTGGCATAACTTGTCTACTTATCACCGCATTATTCTCTTTCAGACACAACAGCGGAACCATCAATTAGGGAACCATCAATTAAGGTCATCTCAAAAAGTTTGTCTCGGACTGACATAGAGGAAAGACTGAGCGTTCCTGCAAGTTGTCTACACTTTTTCCCAATGCCTGAAGGTGTAAGAGAAATTGAGTTCCAAGCAATCGACACTCTTGGGAAACTGTGGACCTTTAAGCTATCCTGTCGCTCTGAAGGACCTCCTAAACCTGTTATCACTGGGCAGTGGCTTAGTTTTGTGAAGGATAAAGGTGTCAAGGTAGGTGATACCGTAACAATATCTCAGCAAAATAATGGAACGAATGAAGGCCAATACAGCATTTCAGTGTCCAGAAAGCTTTTCAATGTTCTGGCTACCTTGCCAGCTTGAGCTTCTTTTCTGCTGCCTAGCACGAGCAGCTCAGTTGTGCATATTGCCCGCGTTTTTTTCTTTTTTTTTTTTCTTATGTTTTTTTTTTCTTTCTTTTTTCTTTCTTTTTTTCTTTTCTTTTTTTTTCTTTTTTTCTTATGTTTTTTCTTTTTTTCTTTTCTTATGTTTTTTCTTTTTTTTTTCTTTTCTTTCGCTAAACATATTGCTATGGTTGTCATGTCTATCACCTGCATAAGTGTGCTCTCTGCATAGTAATCTTCTTTGAAGCGTGGCCTTGACTCTCTCAAGTAATGCATGTCCAGTATTAAACTCGAGTTTTGTGAAGGATAAAGGTGTCAAGGTAGGTGATACCGTAACAATATCTCGGCAAAATAATGGAACGAATGAAGGCCAATACAGCATTTCAGTGTCCAGAAAGCTTTTCAATGTTTTGGCTACCTTGCCAGCTTGAGCTTCTTTTCTGCTGCCCAGCATGAGCAGCTCAGTTGTGCATATTGCCCGTGTTGTTTTTTTATTTTTCTTTCGCTAAACATATTGCTATGGTTGTCATGTTTATCTCCTGCATAAGTGTGCTCTCTGCAGAGTAATCTTCTGTGAAGCGTGGCCTTGACTCTCTCAAGTAAATCTTTCAAGAAAAAATGTAAGTCTGATTTTGTTTGATGTACAATTTGATAGTGGTGAAGTGTAAAAATATTAGAACATGGTGTATTTTTATGCTGAAGAAAACGAATGATGAAGAGGTTTGTTGCATGTTAAAATTCTTTAAAAAAAAAAGGGGGGGGGGGGCTTAAAATATTTGATTTTATTTATTAATGTCTCTATATAGATTTGTTATATGTTAAAAATTCTTAAAGATTAAAAACACCAGACTCCAAATATCTCATTTTATTCATTCATGTCTTCACAATTATTATAATTCTTAATATAGAAAAGACTATAAATCTCTAAGAAAAAAATAAATTAAGAAAAATATTTTCTAATGGAAAAAAGAAACTAGAAAAATATCATAATAAGTAATAGAAAAAAATAAAAATATATATATTTATTTTTCTAAAAAAACCTTCTATATTAGCCTTTTTAGGTTAGAGGGAATTCATTAGGTAGTCAAAAACGTTTTAAAAAACTTGAACACATCGCGTGGGGTCCAATTCATTATGGAGTTAGTGTTTGTTCAGAAAAGTTATGGCTTTTAGTTTTGGCGGCCCTTTTTTTATATAGTTTATAAGTATAAAAATGCTTTTATTTTATAGAATATTCAAAAACTCAATAGCTTCGTTGTATTTTTCTACTTTTGATTTTCAAAATAACTTTTAAAGTTTTACGAAATCCTTTTTTCATTCTTTTTCTTAATTATAATTATTAAACTCGATTTAAACTTCACATATAAATTCAACAAATTTATAATTTAAAACCTGATTTAATAAGATTTCAATTTAAATTAATTTTAACATTAATCCTATCAAATTTGGGCTACATAATAAATTAATTAGTGACTAAGTCAAAATCGATTTAAACCCATCCGATAAAATCAATTTAAAAAATAAAATAATATTGTTTTTTTTTTAAGATTTAACTTAATTATATTTTTTAATTAATTTGATGATCCAATAATCTGAATTGTTTATGAGGTCGGGCCGATGCTCCTGGAATCTCTTGCTTAAATGGCGACTGCATCACTGACGTTCCTTATCGATACAGTCCACTCTCTTTCCGTCCCAGTCATTGGTCTTTTTATATAGGCAGTTATGCGTAAACAACTAATTAAGGAAATTCTCTAGCCAGCGGCATTGCATAGATTCGGTTATTCAGTTTCTTGCCTTTTATAAATAAACTGACGTATGTAATAATAATATAATCTCAACTGAAAATTAAATAAATAAAAAAACCAAGACGAATTAATTTACATTATTGAACATTAATTGATATTTAATATTGAGATGTTACAGTAAATTGTGTATTTGGGGTGAAAGGATTTCAAATATATATATATGATCCCTCTTCTTCCGCCAGATAAATTAAGCTGCCAATATTTTTTAACCTTTCTTTTCTTTTCTGATCATTTCTTGTTTTGATATAGACCTCGAAAAGAATTCCAATATGAACGTTCAAATCCTATCTAAAAAGTTGATAACTCCATCATCTCCAACTCCTTCCCACCTTCGAAACTACAAAGTTTCATGGCTAA
>Ga0325401_1000765_pt1 | contig 24843 bp, 13 predicted proteins | sample PopdelMetagenome_FD_205666 | JGI IMG/M metagenome (GOLD analysis project Ga0325401, IMG submission 205666) | Populus deltoides microbial communities from Bellville, Georgia, United States - Xylem-PdKOR-R2 | ecosystem: Host-associated > Plants > Phyllosphere > Stem > Wood/Secondary xylem | place...
TCTGGTTTGTAAAAGAAAGAAGAAACTGAAGAGATATTGGGGAGCATTCGATCATGTTATAGTTAAATTTATGTCGAGGAAGAAGGAAGAATTGAGCAAAGAAAAAAAAGTTATGGAAGAACAAGGAGAGATTGTTCCAACTTCCGAAACCATGGCGGCTAGAATCTGCTCCCCCGTCTATATTGACATGGTCATATCTATTCTTGCGACTACCGGTCAAAGTCCTTTGTTCCAAATCTGTATATAAATCCTTACAGTCAAGTTGATTTCTCTCTTTGAAACTCCTGTGACTGCCGGGTTGATCACAAGAGCTATCATTTTATAAGTGTTACAGGTGATGCAGTAGGGATGATTCTGAGCAGTCTTGTGTGACTTTGTCACAATTAAAACAGGAATTTGTCGATCTAGATAAATTATATGCATAGCTTAACAAATATATTTATGGACTAGTGAAATATGACTAGTCTCAATAGAAAATCTGGTTACGTCATATTAGAATGATGGTTCAAAAGAGTTATAATTTTTGATCCGATTGTTAGATTGTGTTTAAATTTTTACAAGAGTTTTCAAAGGTTGTTTTCCCTATAAAATCCACCACGTTACTCTTTAGATATAAAAAATCTCACTTAGGCCCCTGATTTTAGCAATTTTTATGATTTTTCTTATTATTTCTGAATTTCCTATATTTTTTAGATTTTATGGCTTTTTTTTTTAATTTTGGATTTTTGTTTTTGTTTTCTAGTTTAGATAAAGGTTTCTGATTTATTTAAAGTTTTATAAATCTTTGTTAACATCTATAACCTCTTTTACTCATGAAAATTTTGTGTTTTTCATTTGATGTTTTATTTAACTTCCACCAACATCACAAGGTGAAGAAGTACAAGCAACAGCTTGAAGGCTAGACTTTGCAACTGAGCTGGAGATCTAAGCAATAAAAAAAAAAGCTTTTGAAGGCGGTCATCTTCATGAAAAAGCTACCCATTCTTCTGGTGTAGGATAAAAACAAAGGGTGTTCCAGGCCCTTAGGCAGATCAACAGAGCATGCCATTGTATAATTCTGGTGGCCAACTATTACGCAGTCCAAGTGGTTGGAACTTTATGGATTCTGCATCTCCCATCATAGCTGCTACTTTGAAAAATCAGGGAAACGAAAAATCATTCCAATATTTTTAGAATGCTGATAAAAAAGGTCCCTTGTTTGACGTGATGAGTCATGGTGCTGATAAATGGAAGACTACTTCTGTTCCTAATTAGATTACCGAACTGGAATGTTCAAAATCTTCCATGAGAATCCCACTGGTCAACCAAGAAGATACCAGCTGGAATAATGTGCTGCATTGCCAGATTCAAGCACTTGGTGGGCTGATACAGAAAGCAGCCAACAGCTTCCTAGAAGTAACAATATCGATATCTGGAAATATGCTGGTTTTTCGGCGAACCATAAAGGAACTGAGGTAGTAGGAAAGTGCCAACCTCATATGGTTAAGAATGATCAAAGTTCTGAGTCATCGGGAAATAGTAATTTGGCTAACAGGGCAGTTAAAACTCAGGAAGAGCAACACTGAAATACATAAGATAACACAACTGATAGCTTCTTCCCAAGTATATCCCACTATGCTTCCACTTTGAGCACGAGGGAAAATGCATGGTTGGGTGCAAACGATTCTTGTTCTTTGCCCACAGGAAAACAGAAGTCATCCAGTCCTTAGGGTCGAAAGCCATCCGGATTACGTAAATTTCAGTATCATCCTATGGGGGATCTGGATGTTGACATGGAACCTTCTTATGGAACAAATCTTTCGGCGAATTCACAGTCCATTCCTCGGCAGGTTTGCCAAGGGTTAAAAGGTCTTGACCTGCATGAGGAGACACATGACAATTGTGGGAGGCTGTGTTGAAAACAGATACTTGGAGACAGAAATGAAAGATATTCGTCTGAGGTAACTTCCGACCTTCATTCGCACAACATATCGAAATGACACTATGCTAAACTTTGTGATAAGAATAATTGATAGAGCTTGAAAAGCTTCAACTGTTTTAGTGAATACTTATGACGAGTTGGGGCATGATGCTTTGCTTGGTCTCTCATCTAGGTTTCCTCCAATTTACTCTGCTGGTCCTCTTAGTTTGCTTCACGATCGAAGTCAGAATGATTATCTATCATTAATTGGATCCAGTCTATGGCTTGATACCAAGGAATCTGATTCTGCTGTTTACGAGAATTTTGGCAGCATCACTGTCATGGCAGTACCACAGCAACTTGTGGAGTTTGCATGGAGATTGTCGATAATGAGGCCTGATCTTGTCAGGGGCGATTCTGTGATTTTTCTTCATGAATTCCTCTAAGCAACTAGAAAAAGACACATGATGGCAAGCTGGTGTCCACAAGAGAAAGTCCTGAAGCATCATCAATAGGAGGGGTTTTAATCCACACTTGAATGCATGTCCAATGGAGTGCCAATGCTATGCTGGCCATTTTTCTCCGAGCAACAAACTGTAAGTTTGCTTGCACTAAATGGGGTAGTGGCATGGAAACTGAGAGTGATGCAAATAGAGAAGAAGCTTGTAATAGAGTTAATGGATAAAAAGAAAAGGGAACCAAACCTTTTGTCGAAATCCAATTTTAGGTGTCTTCTAAAATTTTCTTTAAAAAAAAAAACAAAAACAAAATTCAATCAAAAAATGAAAAACAATAAAAAAATAAAAAATAAAAATGAAAAAAGACTAGCAGCTTGGTTGAATAGGGCTGGGAAGAGTTTTAAACACGTGGAGGAACCAAACTAAGATTTTGAATAAAATTGGGAGCCTAATTGTAACCCAAAGAACCTAAAATTAAAAGACAATCCAAATTCAAGGTTAAATTAAATGATTATTGGATAAATTTATATAAAAATTATGTTTGAGAATTTAATTAAACTTTTAGTAGGCTAATTTGATTTAATCATGGGGCCAATTAAAAGTTTAATTAAGTTTAAGAATTAACTTGGGTTAAGATAAAAGAATCAATTAAGTGTAATGACTTAATTAGACTTTTAATGAGTCAAATTAATTTTATTAGGAACTTAATTGAGAAAAAATTAAGTTTGAAAACCTAATTTAAGCTTAATTGAGAAGATTTGAATTTTAGAGGACCAACTTTATTTTTTCCCAACTAAATTGGGTGAAATTATAGACAAAATTACAAGCAAATTAAAGTTAGGAGGTCAAATTGAAAAAATTCAAGATTGAGGATCTTTTTGTAAAAGGCGTGTAAATTAGAGAACCCAATTCGGTTGAAAACAGGGATGAAATTGAAGAAATTAGAAGTTGAAAGGTCAATTAAGGACAAAATTGAAATTATCCAAGACCAAGGACCAAGTTAAAAAACGCATTTAATTTAAGGGGTGTTTTCGAAACTAGTGTTTTTGAAACTATGCAAGGGTGAAATTAAATTGATTCTTAAAATCAAAATTTAATTATGAATCTAAGTGAACAAATTGAAAGATTGAGATCTAAAATTGAAAGATGAGATTTAAACCTAAAGTACCAAAACAACATTGTTTCATATAAATGAAAAGGCGTGTTTTGTATAAAATGATGTTGTTTTATTAATTAAAAAAAAAAGAAACGAAGCCATTTTACAGCGCATTGTACACCATCTTCTTCCTCTACACTAGTTTTGCAGATAGGAGGGATGGTTTTTCTCTCGTGTTTAAACCATTTTTTAAGAACCTCTCTCTCCTCTACATGCCCCGTACGCGACATTAAACACACCTTTGTTATAGTGTGCCATTGTACTCGAACCTAAGCAGAAAATTTGTCACTTGGTAGCCCTGAACCAGCTGCAAAGTAATCCAAAAAAGCACTATCAAGCCAGCTTTTACTACTTTGTTTGGACATGCGAAGGGTGGAGATTAAAGGAACAAAGATCAATTGCTAGAAGAAAATGGTCCAGAATGTCCCTTACCATTTATAAAGACCAACCCCATGGCAACGATGATAGGGGACTAAAGAAAAGAAGAGGGAGAAAAAGAAATAGAAAAACAGCAAAACATAGTCTAAAAACACCCCTCTTTGCATATAAAAATTGCACAAAAAAAAAGGAGAAGAGAACCTGTCGATGCCACAAAACCACCAGCCTCCTATGCGGCCAGAAACCCATAAGCCCTACAACCTATAAACCTCTCATTTCTTCCTTCCAAACACCCTATAACACATTGTCACCTCTTTTCTTTTCAACCTTTCATTACCAACTTCCACCACTTTTTCTTTCCTTCCAACAACTTCCACCAAGAACCTACATTATTGCATTCACCATCGTTGCTTCCTTTTTTACCCTCTATAAATATCAACCCCATGGCAGCTATGATTGAAGACTGAAAAAAAAGAAAAAAGAAAAAATAATAACAAAAAGAGATCCATGCACCAACCCCACCACTCAATCTAAAACATCCACCCTCATGCTCTAAACTAACAAAAATCGAAGCCAAATTCTCCCTTTACCCAACACTATTGAAAATCCCCTTGTTACAATCCAGAAACCTAGTCAAAACATCATTCTTCAATCATAACTCGTAATTATTGTCCTTTCCTTCCTTCCTTTCTTCTTCATGCCAGTAGCCATCGTGAGCAACCATGAGCTCCTCTATGTCCAGACCTTCATCAACAACTCCACCATGTGCCATAAGCATAACCACCATACTATAAAGGCAGCGCCACCAGCCAACATCATCCCTGTTTAGCCAAGGTAACTTTTCTTCTCTCTTTCTTATAATTCTCTGCTAGAACAAGCATGCAGAACGTGAAATAATTCACATTTTACAGAGGTTAACAACATGGTTACTAGGCTGGGCTGGTAACTAGGTTGTGTGGTTTGGACTTAAGCCCAACCCGTATAACTGGTTTAAGTCCAGCACACTTAAAAAAAAAACCTTTGGGCTATTCGTCGGCCTAAAAAATCAAGTTAGTTTGTGTTTGAGCCTAACCCATACACGTGGGCTTTGACATCATACCCTTAGGCCCAACCCATGTCGTTGAGCCAAGCCCAATCCAGACCTTAAAGGCATGTTTGGCACGCCTTATTTTTATTAGGGAAAATAGTACATAGTTCGGGTCTTTAAGGCGTGTTTGTAAAACATGGCCTTAAGATATTTTTAATGTGTTTAATTTTAGGCTGAGGATGCATTTAGCAAACACGCCTTATAACCTTTTCCATTATCTTTAGGTTACCCTTTTTTAGTGTCTAGCCAAATAGAGCTTTAAACATTTTAAAAAATATTCCAAAAAAAAATTCAAGATCATTTTGAAGTTATTTATAGTCCCTTATATGTTATTCCAACAATTTTGCTTAATATTGAGTTGTAAATTTATACTATAAGATACACATATAATATTAAAAACATTTGGTTTTTTCTCTGAAATTTCAAAAAAATCCAAAATATTCCCTTATCCCAAAAAGACAAAAATATGTTTTTCTTTAAGAATTTCACTTAATATTAGGTGTAGACTTATACTATAAGATACAAACTCGATATTAAAAACACCTTATTTTTCTCTGAAATCTTGGAAAATCCAAAACAATCCAAAAAATTCCACATAAAAAAAATATAAAAATATATTTTTTTTTCATGCATACGGTTAAATTCTAAAGGTTTTTTTTACATATTTTCTAAAACAAAAATACATTTTTATCATATTTTAAAAATATCAAAAGGAATATCGTAACCGGTTTATGATTATCTATTAGGATTTTGCCAAAAATTCAAAAATTAATTTGTTTAATTAATATTCAGGGTATGCATTTTACAATGTAATGCATACTCCCAATATTAAATTCAATGAATTGATAGCAATAAACATTATGAATTAGTTGTAGACTTTATTATTTGAGGGTATAAAATTACACTATAAAATATACCGTCGAATATTAAATATACCAATTAGAAAATAAATGTGATGCTTAAATTTGGGCCTTAGAACATTTAAGATTTAACGTAATAAGGTAGGAACTTCCTCACAAAAGAAGATCTACCTTGAACCTTGGATAAGACTAATAAATAGATACACGACTTAGAATAACAATCAATCAATAATGCAACTTATCATAAGTATGGTACATTAAAGGTGACCCGTCTTTCCTTTGTACAACCAATCCCCTTACCCAAACTCTCATAGACCATAGGTTTTTTAATGACCATGATACTAGGTGGCAACTCCTTCAAAATCATAACTTTATGATTAAACTCAAAACCCTCTCAATCTAAGAGATAACTCTATTATTCAACATCATGAACGCCACAACATGTCTTACAAAAGTTATATGTATCTTAAAAAAAAAAGCCAATAAAAAACACATTTTAATACCTCATTGGCTGTTTTCTTTTCACCAAAATGTCCACCACAAGCATAAGAATGGAAAAATTAAGAATAAAATGAAACTCATTATTAGGCACACACCTTTTTATGATTTAACCTAGACAAAACTTCTACAAATAAGGCTCATCCTAAACATAATACTTTGTATTAGATTTGAGCTTATCTTTATGAGCTTTAGAGAACTTACCTAGCAATTCTTTAGCAACTAAAAAGTTAACTTAATTCAAATACCATAGATGAAATTTATATAAAGTAAACAATTTCTTGTAAGGAAAAAAACATTCTTATAAGTACAACATCATGATCATTCTTGCATAACAACCTACTAAAGTGATCAGAAACATGGTTTTCAGCTCATTTTTAATATTTGATTTAAATATCAGCATCTTGCAAAGTAAGATACATCTTATAAATCCAGGCTTTGACTTATTTTTATGAAAAAGGTGTTTAAAAATTGCATATTAGAAAACACAGTCACTTTAGTTTCAAGAAAGTATAATCTAACCTTTTAAATGCAAAAATTACAACAAAGAATTCTTTTTCCATTATATGATAGTTGCACTAAGCCTCATCAAATGTATGTGTTGCATAAGAGATAACATGTAAATTACAATCAACTTTTTAGCCTAACACAACTCCAATTATAAAGTCACTTGCGTCATACATTATCTTAAAAAAAAGGTTCTTATTTGGTGGTTGTGCAATTAGTGCCAAAGTTGGTCTCTTTTTAAGCTCATTGAACGCATACTTGCAAGCATCATCAAACACGAGCTTCATATCCTTAGCCAATAATTTGTATAGGGGTAATGCTATTTTTAAAAATTATATTATAAATCTCTAATAGAAATCTACATGTCAAAGAAAAAAATGAACTTCTCACTCATTTACGAAATAAGGCAAGGATAAGATAATATCTTTCTTAAAGTTATCAACTTTCAAACCTCAAATAAAAATTATATACTCTAAAACTATCTCTTGTTCAACCATAAAATGTCACTTTTTATAATTCAAAACAAGGTTAGTTTTCATGCATCATTTCAAAATAATAGTCAAGTTCATAAGACATGCATAAAAAATTACCATAAATAGTAAATTCATCCATAAAAACCTTTATGATTATTTTTACATAGTCTAAAATCGTACTCATTATACATATTTGAAAAGTAGTAGGTGCATTGCATAGACAAAAAGACATTCTTCTATATATAAAAATACCATAAGGGCAAGTAAAAATAATATTTTCTTGATCTTCGAGAGCAATAACAATCTGATTATAACTATTATATACATCAAGAAAGTAATAGTGAGACTTACCTGCCAATTTCTCAAGCATTTGGTCTATGTTCTTAGAAGTTCTAGAAGGTTTAGCCACAAGTTAGGATGTCTCTACCTTAACTTTTATTTCATCATTCAAGTTATCAATGTACTTTTTAGGTCTTCTCAATGACTTTACACTTTATAATGTGATAAACATGCATTCTCCTTACTAGACATAACTTGTGAATGCAAATTTTTAGAACCTTATAATTCCAACTTACCAATAATACTAGAAAGTTGTCCTATATATTTCCCTAAGTTTTTTTTTTTTATATTTGACCTTTTTTTTGCGCAAAAAATGCATCTTGTTTTGTTGCATTGACAAGGTATTAAAGGCAAGTGATTTCATCATATCCTCTATTGGCACACCACTATTAGATTTATTTGTTTAAGGTGGTTTAGGTTGATATTGGGTATGTCCTTGGTTACCACTTTGGTTTTATGATGCAAAAACACCTCTTTAATCCCCATATCTCAAGTTAGGATGATCCCTCCATCTAAGATTTTAAATATTAAAATAGGGATCATACTTGTGTTATGGGTATGGGATCATTCCCATAATATTAACTTGATTTGTAGAGTCATCTTGAAGACGTGGGCAAGAGTTAGTAGTATGCCCTTACATCATATAAATTTTATAAGTCTTAACCTGTTGTGAGTTACCTATCACTAAAGAACTCACCAAAGAGCTTAGAGTATCTAGTATTTGCTTAAAATTAGAAAAACTTACCTCATTAATATGTTTAATAGGTGTGTTTATTCCTATGTCAAATTATTGAGTATTAACAGTCATGTTGGAGATTAATTATTTAGAGATCTTAGGTGTTTTATTAATTAAAGCTCTTTTATTAGCTATATTTTCTTGCTCCTATCCTGAAGATTAAGTCTCTCATAAAATTATTAAATGAGACGTTTCTCAAAGAAATGATGTTAAGGGCAACTAAAATATAATTTCTTAAACCTCTTATAATATTCATGTAAAGATTCCTTATTCATTTGCCTATCCCATAAATGTTTTTTCTTATACTTCCAAACCCAGACACAAGAAAGTACTTTTCAATAAAAAATATTTGCATCTCTTCCCATAAGGTGATGGACCCAGAGGACAGATAATATAACCTATCTTTTATCAATTCCTTCAAACAAAAAGAAAAAGGCTCTCAACTTGGTTTTCTTCTTAGTGACCCTAACAAGTTTCATACTTAAGCAAACAACATGAAATTCTTTAAGATGCTTACAGGGTCATCATTTGAAAAGCCATGGAAAGAAGGAAGTAAATGAATAAGATCATATTTATTCTCAGAAGGAACATCAATTTATGGAAAATTAATGTAAAGTGGTTGTTGGTTGAAGTTTAGAGCATCGAGCGCCTTGAGAGTGTGAGGTTGTTAGATGGCTACGAGGGTATGTTCATTGATGGAATTTTTTAGTGATGCTTGTTCAAAAATAGGTGGTATGAAGCCTTATTATTCATTCACGTTCTCTTATAGTTTACTTGCCAAAGGATGCACACTTGGTGATACAGAAGTTATGTGTCATGACCCAGAAACATATTTAATTTTTATTCGGTGTAAATTTTTTAGGTAAAAAGATGCAATCAATAAAAACAAAACAAATAAATAATCTAATGTTTACATAACTTGCATATTTAAATAATTTTAAGAAAACGATAAAAACTTAGATTATAAACATCCTTTAATTGGGCACATAATAAAACCATAGGCTTAATATAACAAGAATATTATCCTTAATTACATCCCCAACAAAAAATAATTTAAACATTTAGATTTTTTATCACATAGGTAATATAATAACTAAATATTGTTGCTTTCAATCACAGGATTTGAATTTAAGCAAAATACTTCCACCTAAACACCTGTTTTTCAATTCAAGGATGTGATGTACCTAGCAATATAATTATGTAAAATATAGATATTAGGTAAAAAGATAAAACTTACACTTTTATGATAACGAATGAAATAAAGATCATTTAAATCATACCCAATAATATATTTACTGCCTCATTAAATGAAGTAATTATCATGGATGCATAATCAATTTAAATATCATTTTGCCAATCCGTATCTAGCAACGTCTCTATCAACCAGAATATAGCTTTCTCAAGTCATCTATTCTTTAGTATATTATTTTTCTGATATTCGGGAAAGAAAGAAAATTTTCCAATACATCATTTAATAAGATATTATTTCCATTAACCAGGAATTAATCTTTCAACTCACTCATTCAACAAGACATTATTTTTATTAACCAGGAAATAATTTCTCATTCAACAAGGTATTATTTTCATTAACCAGAAAATAATCTTTCAGCTCGCCAATTTAACAAACAATATTTTCCTTCCTTTTCTTTCAAATTTTTTACATAAATTATTATTTCAAAGGAATTCATTATAAAATGTTAAATGAACAAATAACTTATTACGAGATGTTTATGAGTTTGAAGTGATTCCCTATTGTTGATCTGGTCCTACGACCTCTTCTGTAACAACAAAAATCAACATGTCATTTATCAATTATAACCAAATGATAAAAATCTCATTTCATCTATTTTTTTGTCGTACATTTCACATTCTTTTCAACTTAAAGGTCCACCTCTTTCTCATCGATTTCATTTTGAACCGTTACGGCTTAATGCTAGATACACATTTCTTGACTTAATTATATCTGATGCCCTTTAATAGGTTTGATAGGAAAAAAAAAATTATACCATGACCGAAAAATCTATAAAGAAAAAGGGTGACAAAGTTTTTGCAAAATTATTATTCATTCTTTCTATTAACATCTATAACTTATGATTTCCCACAATGTCCAAAACATTTCATCAAATTCTCCAATTCTCTAATTTTTTCTCTTGGCCAAAACCAATAGTTTAAGGGGATGAGGTTTTGTTTCTTCCACTCTTCAATTAAACACTTACCCAATTATAATTCATACTTTCTAATATGGTTAATTCATAATTTGTATCATTTCAAAGATTAACACCCTAAATTCCTAATTTCACATAATCATGGCAATTTAATTTCTTCATCAAAACATATAATTATAAAAATTAATCACTTTGAACATATTCTTTAACTTGGATAAGAATTGAAAGGATGGATGCAAGATATTCAAATTCTCTTCTCCTCTCCTTTTCCTTTAACTTTAGCTTTGAATCTCTTTCTTTAAAACAACTTCCAAACGCCAATTCACCTCCCTAAATTGTTTAACTAGTTTTAATCAATCTATTTACACTTCTCCTTCTTCTTCTTTTTTATGCACTTAGCAAAAACACAAGTGAAAAAGCACACAAATTCTCCCCCTCTCTTATGGTTTCTAGTTGTCTGCCAAGAGAAGAAAAAATGGGCTTTTATATAGTCTAATCTTTTAAATTTTACATATTGACCCCTTTTTATATACTCTACTCATCACTTTATTACTTGTTACGATTCGTGCACTTGCGAAATTAGCCAACAAGTTTTTGGCGCCATTGCCGGAGATTTTAGATAAAATTACTAATAATATCAATATAAATTAAATTTGATCTAATTTGATTGCCTTTTGCCTTCAGCTCTTTAGGTGAGTTGTCTAGTGCATGAGAAGCAATAAAAACCAGCTGTTGTTGTTGTATAATCCTGAGATTGAGAGAACTGCACGGGGATTAAGAAAGAAAACGCGAGAAACTCAAAACAGTTCAAACATCATGGCAGACAATGAAAATCCTGAGCAAGACACACGGGCATTGAGAGATTTTTCTCTCCCATAAGTGACAAGAATCCGTTCTGTTATCAGGAAACCAAGGATTGAGGCCAATAATTTTGAGATCAAACCTCAATTCAGACCTCAATTCAGTTTTATGGGTTGCCAAGTGATTATCCTAACGCCCATATTGCTAGTTTCTTGGAAATCTGTGACGCATTTAAGCATAATGGCGTTACTGATGATGCCATTCACCTCAGATTGTTTCCATTTTCTCTATGAGATAAAGCGAAGAACTAGTTAAACTCCATACCTGCAGACTCAGTTATCAGCTGGGAAGATTTAGCTCAGAAATTCCTTGCTAAATTTTTTCCACTAACCAAGATAGCAAAAATACACATTGAGATATCTAATTTCACCCAGCTTGAGAGTGAACCACTATATGAGGCATGGGAGAGATACAAGGATTTGCTCAGGCGATGCCCTCACCATGGATTGCCAAAATGGATGCAGGTGCAGAATTTTTACAATGGATTGAATGCCTCCACAAGAACACTAATTGATGCAGCTTCAGAAGGGGCTTTTATGAGTAAGTCACAGGATGATGCTTACAACTTATTGGAAGAAATGACCATGAACAATTACCAATGGCCAAATGAAAGAAGCACACAGAAGAAGACTATTGGGGCGCATGAAATTGATGCAATCACGACATTAACAACTCAAGTTTAGTCACTGACGCAACAACTGAAAGCCACTCAACTAACAGCAAATGCCATCCATACAACGTGTGACTTCTACCATGGAAACCACACAAGTGAAGAGTGTCAAGTTAGGAACCCTTTCTCTCAAGCAGAACAGGCTCATTTTATGTCAAACTACAATCAGTAGAACAACCCCTACAGTGCAACATATAATCCCGGCTGGAGAAATCATCCCAATTTCTCATGGAACAATCAAATTGTCATGAAGAATCTAGCCATGCCATCTTCAAGTGAGCACATAAAAGAGAAATCAAGACTTGAAGAAGCTATGACACAATTAGCAAACAACACCAACAGATTCATGACTGAAACAAATACCAATCTGCAGAACCAAGCAGCTTCAATTCGAAATTTGAAGGTTCAAGTTGGTCAGTTAGCCAAATGCTCATGGGTAGACAACAAAGAAATCTACCAAGCACAATTGAAATTAATCCTAAGGAGCAATGTAAGGCCATAACCTTAAGAAGTGGAAAAGAAGTGGAGCAGACTGCTGGAAACAAGAGTGCAAGAAAAGAAGAGGAGAGCAAATGGCTAAACCACTTCAGAATATAAAAAAATCTGATCCTCTACCAGAACCAACGCAAGAAATAATACAGAGAATTCCATTTCCATAGCGACTCAAGAAGAATAAACTTGATAAATAATTTTCTAAATTTCTTGATGTGTTTAAAAAACTGCAGATTAACATTCGTTTTGTAGATGTTCCATTGGAAACTCTATATTTGAAAAAGCTTTATATGATTTAGGTGCAAGTATTAATCTCATGTCTTTATCTATTTTTAAGAAGTTTGGTTTAGGTGAAGCAAGGCCAACCACAGTAACACTGCAGCTAGCTGACAGGTCACTGAAGCATCCAAGAGGAATAATTGAAGATGTACTGGTGAAAGTTGGCAAGTTCATCTTTCCAGCAGACTTCATCATACTGGATATGAAGGAGGATAATAAGGTTCCTATCTTGCTTGGCTGGCCATTCTTGGCCACTAGAGGTGCATTAATTGATGTGAAGAAAAGGGAGTTGCGGTTAAGGGTGAATGAAGAGGAGGTGATTTTCAATGTGTTCAAAGCCATTAAACAGCCAGATATGGGGGAGCGCTGCTTCAGCATTCAAGTGGTGGACACCTTAATTAATGACAAGGTCAGCTTCCAACTGACTAGTTGGAAGCATGTTTGGTAAATAATGTACTAGAGAAGGATGTTGAGATAGCAAAATATACATGTTGGATGGATTTTTTTAAACCTAACCGCAGAAGATACTTTAAAGATTTGAGACAAGCACCATAAAAAATAAAATCAACTAGTGAACAAGCATCAGTTCTGGAATTGCAACCTCTACCAGAGCACCTTCGGTATGCATATCTTGGAGAAGCTTCCACCTATCCTATGATAGTCTCTGCAAAGCTGTCCAAAACAGAGGAAGAAAAATTGTTGAGGGTGTTGAGAAAACATAAGGCAGCTCTCAGGTGGGTATTGACAGATATCAAAGGCATTAGTCCCTCCATTTGCATGCATAAAATTCTGTTAGAGGATGAAGTCAAGCCAATAGTAGAACATCAAAGAAGGCTTAACCCGACCATGAAAGAGGTAGTCTGAAAATAAGTTCCGAAATGGTTAGATGCTGATGTTATTTATCCAATCTCTGACAGCTCATGGGTGAGCCTAGTTCAAGTTGTGCCAAAGAAATGAGGAATGGTAGTGGTAAGGGGTGCAGATGATAAACTGATACCTACTAGAACGGTAACTGGATGGAGGATTTGCATGGATTACCGAAAGCTCAACAAGGCAACTTGCAAAGATCACTTCCCCCTACCATTCATTGATCAAATGCTGGACAAGTTAGCCGGGCATGAATACTATTGTTTCTTAAATGGTTATTTAGGATACAACCAAATAGCCATCGCACCTGAGGACCAAGAGAAGACCACTTTCACTTGCCCTTATAGTAGTTTTGCTTTCAGAAGAATGCCTTTTGGGTTGTGTAATGCACCAACTACCTTTCAGAGGTGCATGATGGCTATCTTTTCAGATATGGTGGAGCAAATCATTGAGGTCTTCATGGATGACTTTTCTGTATTTGGAACTTCTTTCGATGACTGCCTGGCAAAGTTGGCATTGGTTTTAGAGCGTTGTGAAAAAACAAACTTGATATTGAACTAGGAAAAATGTCACTTCATGGTAAATAAAGGTATAGTGTTGGGGCACCGAATTTCAAAAAAAGGAATGGAAGTAGACAGGTCTAAAATTAAGGCAATAGACAAGCTTCTGCCACCAACTACAGTAAAAGGAATGAGGAGTTTCCTTGGCCATGCAGGATTTTATAGGAGGTTCATCAAAGACTTCTCTAAAATATCCAAACCATTATGCAATCTGCTGCTAAAAGACATAAAGTTTTAGTGTGATGAGGAATGCAAGACAACTTTTATGCTTTTGAAAGAGAGATTAATGACAACTGCTATTGTAATTGCACCAGATTGGGAGAAACCATTTGAGCTGATGTGTGATGCAAGTGATTATATAGTTGGAGCAGTACTGGGGCAGTGGAAAAATAATGTGTTTCACACCATATACTATGCCAGCAGAAAACTCAACGATGCCCAGCTCAATTATACCACAACCGAGAAAGAGTTGTTTGTTATGGTCTATGCGTTTGATAAGTTTCGACCTTACCTGATGGGAAACAAGGTGCTGGTGTACACTAATCATGCTGCAATTAGACACCTAGTGTCTAAGAAAGATGTCAAGCCTAGACTCATCTGTTGGATCCTGTTACTGCAAGAATTTGATGTTGAAATTAAAGATAAAAAGGGGACTGAGAACGTGGTGGCAGATCATCTTTCACGGTTGAAATTGACACAGCAGCTGGAGCCTAAATTCACGATTATAAATGAAAGCTTTCCTGATGAAAGAATCTTAGCATTTCCACTAACAATTTCATTCCACTTTCTTGTAGGTAAGATCATCCCGCCAAATTTTTCTTACCAACAAAAGAAGAAATTTCTTGCTAAAGTCAAACACTACTTCTAGGAGGAGCCGATACTCTATTAGCACTTTGCAGATCAAGTCATTAGAAGGTGTGTTCCAGAAGAGGAAATTACAAACATACTGAAGCATTGCCACACACTTGAATATGGGGACACTTTGGAGCGCAATGCACTACAACCAAAGTTCTGCAGTCTGGTTTTTATTGGCCCACTATGTTTAAAGATGCTCATGCTTTTCTTACTACTTGTGATAGATGTCAGCATACTAGGAATATATCTCGATGAAATGAAATGCCATTGCAGAATATCCTAGAAGTTGAATTATTTGACGTTTAGGGCATCAATTTCATGAGACCTTTTCCTTCATCCTACAATAACAAATACATTCTCTTAGCAGTGGATTATGTATCAAAGTGGATAGAGGCAATTGCAACGCCTATAAATGATGGTAAGGTGGTACTTAATTTTCTACGGAAGAACATCTTTACCAGATTCGGTACTCCTAGAGCCATCATCAGTGATGAAAGAACTCATATTTGCAACAAGCAGTTTAAAGCACTGTTATCTAAGTATGGAGTCAAACACAAGAGAGCATTAGCTTATCATCCTCAGACAAATGGCTAAACATAAGTATCAAATATAGAGGTGAAGCAGATCCTAGAAAAAATAGTATGTAATTCTCGAAAAGATTAGGCAACAAAGCTAGATGATGCATTATGGGCATATCGGACAACATTTAAAACACCATTGGGAATGTCTCTGTATCGATTAGTTTTTGGGAAAGCATGTCCTCTTCTTGTTGAATTATACCATAAGGCATACCGGGCAATGAAACAACTGAACATAGATTTGCAGGTTGCAGGTAAGAAAAGAATCCTGCAACTTAATGAGATGGATGAATTTCGCAATGAGTCCTATGAGAATACTAAGATATACAAGGAAAGAACCAAGGCATGGCATGACAAACACATTGTACGCAAGGAGTTTGTCCCTGGTCAACAGGTATTACTCTTCAATTCACGGCTCCGCTTGTTTCCTGGTAAGCTTAAAACATGGTGGTCAGGACCATTTATAGTTGTGAAGGTATTTCCTTATGGAGCAGTAGAGGTCACTCATGATGAAAAGGGAACATTCACAGTGAATGGGCAGCGTCTGAAGCATTATAAGACTGGAGAGTCAATTGGAAAAAGGGATGATATCCCTCTCAATTCATCTTAGCAAAATTAAAAAGTCAAGCTAATGACTATAACTAAGCGCTGATTGGGAGGCAACCCATCAAAAAAAAAACCTTATTCATTTCATTGAGTTGTGCAGGGATGGATCATACAAGCAAATAACCAGGAGCAACAACAAACTTACACCCACATAGTCAAAAGGAAGTATTCGTAAGCCTTTCTATTCTTTGTTTTTCCATTGAGGACAATATGATATTTAAGTTTGGGGGAGACATTGTATGCTTTGACTATGAAAGACACTGCATACTAGGACTATGAAAACAGATGGTGAAAAGTGATATGCATTTAAGACCAACTTTGACATTTTTAGGTGCTTCATTATGTATCTATGATATTCCTTGGCTGAGAGCAAATAATATCTTATAAAGTTGGATTAAGCATGATTATTTTCTTTGGAATTATTGAAGTACACTTTTCTAGCAAAGTCATGTGAATTGTGTAGTTATGCATAAAAAATAAGTGTGCTGTTTCTTTCTTGTTATTACCCTTTGAGAAAAATATTAAAACAAGGAGTGATAATGAGTATGAAAGTGAATGAATAAGTATATGATGTGTATCTCTCCAATGTTTTAAGTTGCTTAGTAACTAGGAGTATTCATCACAAATGTTTACTTTACTTCAAACGGCAACTTAAAATATGAGTATGCGAATGCATTTTAAGTTTGTGACATGTCAAGTAACCGGGTGCATTCAACATAAATGTTTGTATTCGCGTCAAAAGACAAGTGATAAATTTAAAAAAAAAATCGCCTTTGTCAAAAGACAAGTGAAAGTGTGTTGTTGCTCCCAAAGTTGGCTACCTTGTTTGTATGAGTGAAAAAAGGTGATGGCAGAGTGATTGTGTACAGTTCAAAAATGCTAAACACATAAAATACATGGATGAGTTGGAAGTTTGTACAACGATCTCCACAAAGAGTAAGAATGCTTAGTTTTCCATTATCTAATATTATCTATGAGCTAAGTCAAGAAATGAATGTTGCACGAGGGAGCCATTTAAATGTGAAAGCTGAACTTATCATGAGCTTTTAGCCCTCTGCTTTCATGGTTTCCTTTTTGCTTGAGGACAAACAAATATTCAAGTTTGGCAATATTTGATAAGGGAATTTTTAGCATGTATATTTTCCACTATTCATGCTTGATTTTGAAATATTTTGGATGTGTTGCACAAGATAATTAGAATTTTGGATCCCTTTTTGAACTATTGATCTCCTGGGAAATTGATGTGTTTTCAGATAATACTAGGTTACTGAGCAGGCAAAATCCGGCAGTAAAACCGAACATTGATTTATTGTGTGTTGCAAAGGAAGCTATACAACTCAATTCTAGATGTTCGTCACCATTTTCAAATATCTGATATGAAGGTCTACAAAACTTATGAAGGGCATATAACTCAGTTTTGTTGTGTCGAAGCCCAAAAAGCAAGTAAAAAAGCAGGGGTTGAATCAGACCCGAACTTCCTGCTCTCTAAATATTGTCTCGGTTTATGGTATTTATCTCAAGTCTTAGAAGTCCAAAAATTACAAGATTGGTGTCGTTGGAAAGAAGATTCAATTTTATACAATTTCTCCAGAAATAGAGATCTTTGAATTCACATGTTTCATGCCTCAAATCTGGCCCGCAATGTCTGGGTAGGAAGGAATTCAAATCAGAAAAGGAAACTGTCTTCATTCCAGCGAGGGTAAAAGGGCCATAATATAAAAGAAAAAAAAAAGGGGTCTGCAAGAGAGGTGTGCATACATAGAGAGACCCTAAAATAGACTAAAAGGGGAGAAGAAGAGGCGGCACAAAGAGGGATGAAAAACATAGGCAAAAATAGAGAAGATTTGGAGGACACCTATCTATTCTACTGCCATTCTTTGCTTTTGAGTGATGTTCATCGTATCAAGTTTTTTTCTTTTTAATTTAATTATGGAGTAGACTTTTATTATGGAATTTTTTATGTAACCTTACTATGAATATGTGAACAATTTCTTCGATTGAATTATTAAATTAAGTTGTTGAGTGTTTCATTTTATGTGTAATGCTTGTATATGTTTGGCCAACATCTGCATGATTTAGAATTCAATTTGACACTGAAAAGTGATAATTGTTTTAGCTATTGTTTGAAATACCTTAAGAAATCTATAAAATAGAGATATTCTAGGAACTTTTGTAATCGTTAAAGGTTTTACGGTACTTAATAAATTTCGACAAGTTTAGAACTTTTGTAGGGTATATGAAATTTGATTGTCAAAATAATTCATTGATACTCGAGAGAGATTAATGTTTAAATTAGAAAAACTTGATTATCAACATTAGGAGTAATTAATTCAATTGAGAAAGTTCACATAGGAATAGTTACAGTAAGTCAGAAATCCTAGAACAAGTACAATTGAATTCATTAATATTTAATCAATTGGTTGTTTGTTTTTAATCATTATTTTTTTCATAAACTATCTCATTAGATTCCTCAAATAGATTGTCGTACCCGACATCGCGGCGGCCGACAAAATAATTCTTCGATTATTATGGAAAAAGAATAGATTTTTGGCATCTTGTTCTTTTAAGAGAAAATGTCTCGTTTAAGGAGTCGCCACCTAGTATTATGGTCACTAGGAACCCTAACTGGTCAACAGAGATTCTATGGTACGAGACTGGTTACGTAAAAAGAAAGGTATTATCACCCCTTAAACGTTCTGCCTGAGGTAGACTACATTGCTGGTTTTGTCTTAAATTGCTAAACATTTATTCGCTTATACTATGATGATTTGTTTATAATATTCCTAACTCTGGCACCAGTGAATATTCAAGCTCGAATAATTCCAACTCTGGCGTTGGTAAAAATTCATAGCTACGAAAAAAAATTAGATCAATAATTTTTATTCCTTACTCTAGCACCAGTGAATAAATAAATAAAAATAAATTTATTTTTATGCATGCACATATTTTTTTATTTTTCTAGCTAAATAAAATAAAATATAATGAATAAAAATAATATAAATTTAAACCAGTATTTTATTCCCGACTCTGGCGTTGGTTAATAAACTAGTAAATTTACATTATTTTTATTCATTCATACACATATTTTTCTATTTTATTATTTTATTTTTTTGTTTTTTTGTTTTTGGGGTTGGGCCCAGCTCAGCCCACATGAGCTGGGCTAGACCCAGCTAGCCCAGCCTTGTCACTGGCCCAAGCCAGTGACCCGGCTGGACCACATGAGGCACGCGTGATCCAAATCACGCGTGCCTGCCCTTTGCTAATTAATTCAAAATAGGCGGCGAAAGTGAATTAACGAAACGAGGGGAAAACAGAGCAGAAGACTTACCTGATTCTTTTGCAGAGAATTTGCGCGAGGTTGTTGAAGGTGACGCTTCTGTTTTCGAATTGCCTCTTACTCCTTATGCTTGTATCTCACGCTGTATTCCTTTCCTGTGTCTCTATTTCGGCTTTGTTTTTTTTTGTTTCTTTGCTCTGTTTTCAGAACACCTCTCTACTCTCTCTCGGCCTGTTTCTTCTTTCTCTATCTAGTCTCCTTCCCCTGGCTTTTCTTCGTGTTTTCTCTGCTCTCCCTTGGCCCCTCGGCACAATCTCCTCTGTTTCTTTGAGAAGAAACAGGGGTAAATAAAATGACTCCCCTCTGTATAGTCTTCGTCCTCCTGCTCTCTTAGTGTTCTAGGTTCTCTCCCCTCGGTTATATGATTTCTACTGTCCCTCTTTTCCCTCAGTTTTTTTCTTTTGTTTCCCCTTTTTGGTCGCTCACTCTCTCTGTCTTCTCCCCCTCAGTTTTTTTCTTTTTTCTTTTTCTTGCCCTCGAATCTCCCCTTTCTTCTCCCCCTCTGCCGGTTCTCCTTCTCTGGTTTTAACCAGAGAATGCCATGCAGTCGCATGGATTTTAATGCAATAAAGGCATCCATTTTCTTCTTTTTTCGGGTGAAGAAGATGAACAGTGTTAATGTTAATGGCCATTTGCGTTTTGATCCTTGACATTTGGAATTTTTGCAGTCCAGTCCTATAGTTTTTTCAATTGAGTCCCTGAATAAATTAATTCCAAGTTCAATTAAGTCTCAAAAAGTTATCAATTCTCTGATTAAACCCTTGATTTGATTAATTAAATTAATTTCAAGCTTAATTAAGTCTCAAATCTTATCAATTCTCCAATTAAACCCTTGATTGGATTAATTAAATTAATTCCAATCTCAATTAACTCTCAAAACTTATCAATTCTCCAATTAAGCCCTTAATTGGATTAATTAAATTAATTCTAAGCTCAATTAAGTCTCAAAACTTATCAATTCTCCAATTAAACCCTTGATTTGATTAATTAAACTAGTCAAGAATTTAATTAAATCTTTAAACTTCCAATCATGTTGCCCTTAACCCAAATTTTAATTCATTCTTCATTTATTTTATTTTTACTTGTTTTTCATCATTTTTTCAGTAAATAAAATAATTAAAATAAAAATAAAATGGTAAAAAATTGGGTTATGACATAGATCATAATTTAAAAGACTTTAGTAATTAGTAGTAATTTTTACAAATCCTCGTGGGACGATACTCTACTCATCACTTTATTACTTGTTACGATTCGTGCACTTGCAAAATTAGCCAACACTAATATTCAATTTAAATAATAAATAATTAAAAGTGGGGTTTCGTTTACAAATTAAACTAACTAAAAACAACTTAGAAAGCTAAGAAAACAAAAGAAATCAATTCTGAAAAGTAAGAGGCAAAATCATCATAATGTAAAACATAAAGAGAAAGGTTTTTTAACTTCATTTGTAAGAAAGTATTCTTCAATGATAATTAAACATCAATAATTGAATTTAGACATGTTTTCTAATATGATTTATGATCATGAATAAATCAACCATGAAAAAATGTTTTTCAACTTATTGTTGCTTTTTAGTTAACCTATCATTCGTGCATCAATTAACTCTAATCACATCGTAACCTTTATTGAGTATAAAAGACTTAATGATGTGATGTTGTTAAGATTATGATAGGTGAAATTGACTTATGTTAATCAAACACGCATAAGGGTTAATTTAATCAAGACTTATATTTTCCATGTAACAAACAATCAGATCAAAAATTATATACTTCTGCTATATAAGTTAATTAGTCATGCATCTAACATAAAGTAATCAACAAGAAATAGATTTAAAACCAAAAAATATATGATGTGTATCATATAGAATTTCAGTCACCAATCATCAAGTTTAATAATAGAAAAACATAAGATATTCATGTAGCACAATCAAATTTGAAATCATTTTAGATGAAAATCCTCATGATAATTTAATATCCAAGATTATTAACCTTTTAAAATTTAAAACTAAACTTGCATAAAATTCATAAGTGTCGTAACTTTGAAAAATAAAAAACATGAAAAGATAAAAAAAAATTAGAATAACAAAATCCCCCCTCTCTTTTATTATATTTTGAACATGATCACCTCTTTTTTTTTTAAGGTAGGGTCGGTTATGGGTAATCGAGGAGGTGGAGAAGTTTTCCCAATTAATAACTAATTTCTAATCATATTACTTTTAAGTTCTTCTTATACTAATATAAGTTAATGACTTATTCATTGACTTTGACCTTCTATTAGAGTCTTCCTAGTCATGTGAGACCCCTTTCATGTCATTAATGAGTTTCCATATCACCATCCCAATATAGAAAGATGGGTTGGACTCATACTAGTTTGCTGGTAGATTTCAAATATAACTTCTAAAATATAATTCTCTCTCATCTAGATAAGTTACTGAGTCTCACATATATGAATGAAAAGCTTGAGATGTCTAATTTTTAGCTCCACTAGAATTGTAGAAAGACCACTTATAGCTACATATATGGTCCAAAGAGTACATGAAGGTCAAGTCTAGTAGATTTGCAAATTTTAAATCAATGTACTACCACATCTTCACCTGAGCTTCTATGCACCTTCATACATTTTATTTATGCTTTGACCAATCCTAATCCCGCTATGATTCCTTGTTCTAGTTGGATTTCTAATGCAATTAGGATTTGCATTTCTTAGCTTCAATGGCATGTCTTAATGTGCTATTGTTAGTCAATTCCTTGTAATTATGCTAAATATGTTTTATTGAGCTCCCTTTTACACTTGTGTCTTTATAGAACTATTAAGCACAAAACAAGTTAAGTAAGTTATTGTAAGACATAAAACATGCATAAAAGACTAAAAGTAAGGTACTAAAAAGATAGAATCATATAAATGTATCAGTCATTCATTATGCATCTAGACTCAAGTGTACTGTAAACTATATAGTTTATATGAATAATTCAATTTTTTTTATTATTATTTTGGTCATCCAATTTTATTTCTTTCCAATCTTATTTTTCAAGTTATATCGGCATGGTTTTATGTGTCAAAAATTGTGTTCTCTTTGCATGCTTCACATATGCAAAATGTTAAGGAATATTTTGATGTTAAATTAAATATCAAAATTTCAAAATAGAATCTTAGGTTGTAGTCAAGAAAGAAATTCATAGAACAAATACCAAAATAAGTAAAAACATAGACCCCAATGTTGAAAAGGCATGGAAAACTTAATTCCAATTCTTTAATTTTAAGTTTATGCATTGTTTGGTCCCTAGATATTTTAGAATTTTACACTTCAATCCCAAACTTTAGTTTTTTACACGTTTTAGTCCCTGAATATTGAGAAAAGAGAGAGAAAGTACTCGGATGACCACAATATAACCACTTAAAAGTCTGATCTTGGTGTCAAAGAGTTTGTCATTATAATGGGAGTTTAATTAAAGTAGTGTTGCCCTTTAAACATGTTGAAACAAGTAGATTAAAGTCTATAAAGTTTGTGTTTATTTGTTTAATTTTATTTTTTTGAAATGATTAAAGAGTGTTTTGGGGGTTGTAAATATATTTATCGAGGTTCCTATGATGTTTTTAAAATGTTTTCAAGTGAAAACAAGTTAAAAAATAGGTTTTTAAAATCCATAACCTGGACCTAATTTTTTAGTTATCGAAGATGATTGGTGGTCGACAAGTCTTCTGCCACAATAGATTATGTGTTATCCGTTAAAAAAACAAATAGAGCGAATGACACACGTTTTGTCCACTCTTTTAAAAAATATTTCATGAACAAGTTTTTAATTTTTCATTATTTTTATTTATTTAAATTTTAATTGATGCACTCTTTTTTATTTTTTAAATTGTTTGGTTTAGTTTTTTGAAATAATAATTAATATTTTAATTATTTTTTTAATTTTATAATACTTCAAAAAGATGATTATTGTAATTTGTATTTTAAAAAATATCTTATATTTATATAATGCATTTATAAAAAAAAAAAAAATTGCTTGTTGTTAGCAAGAGAAATTAATATCTAAGATAAAATAAATAAAAATATATAAAATATTTACATGCGTGTTTATCTTTTATTTTTGCTAGAGGAATCAACTTTTTGTTTTAATAACTAATTAATTTTAACTATTCTTTTCAGTTTATGAGTCATATATATTTTAATTTAGTTTATTAAATATAAAATTTTGAAAAGAAGAAGAAAAGGAAGATAGAAAATAGTGAATAAAATATTTATAATGGAGAAGACTATCGGGGAGGGGAACGTTCCACTCCACCTCATAATCTTGTCTTGTTATAAATTTTTCTTTGGCACTTTTTATGAATTATGAACTTCAGTCCTCCAAGTGCAGCCATCTTTTTTTGAACTATGATCAATCGTGACGGCATCTCAATGAAAATTATTTCTTCCAGATGATAAAATTTCTAAGCAAATGCTTTGATTTTCTCCAAAATGTGTCATTGTCGTTTTTAAATATTTAATGAGTGTCAATCTCATAATATTTTTGTCGAATTTGATTTTTTAAATTATTTTATTTTTTTTCATATGTAGATATCCTTATATTATTTTAAAAAGTAAGACTAGTATTGTTCGTGGTTCGTGACTGTTCTTTTTTAATAAGTACGGTTTTTAAAGATCGAACTTGTATTCTCATCCTTACAGAAATATAGCAGTGTCTTAACCATTAGACCAACACTTTATTAGTAAATATATATATATATATATATATATATATATATATATATATATATATATATATATATATATATATATATATTTTGATGGTTATAAATTATAGTTCTATTGAGAAAAATCTCTACATCCATCACTGTAAATAAGATAAATTAAACAACACCGAGGCTTGCAGCTTAGTGGTTTTGGTAGGCTTTGCCCTGCCTATGTGCCCTGGGTTCGAGCCTTCGCGTGTACGCCTGTCACTCCGCGGTGCCTTACATGCCTACTAGGCTTGCAGGATGTTCAGTGGGTCCGGGAATTAGTCGTGGTGCGCATAAGCTGACCCGGACACCCCAAATTATATAAAAAAAAAAAAAAGATAAATTAAACAGTAATATATTATATTATCAAATTAATAAGATTTAAATCCGGACCACACATGAGAAATTATGTGGTCCATATTTCAACAATTTAATTTGAAAAATACATAGTACATG
>Ga0325401_1000766_pt1 | contig 24818 bp, 11 predicted proteins | sample PopdelMetagenome_FD_205666 | JGI IMG/M metagenome (GOLD analysis project Ga0325401, IMG submission 205666) | Populus deltoides microbial communities from Bellville, Georgia, United States - Xylem-PdKOR-R2 | ecosystem: Host-associated > Plants > Phyllosphere > Stem > Wood/Secondary xylem | place...
ACTAGCACTAGTCAATTTACTAATTGTGACAATGAAGGTTGTATGATTGAATTTCCTATGTCCAAAACTACACATCATATTGTCCATGAGTTTTCTAGGATAAATGTCCTCAATTTGAGTTCACATGGCCAAGTTGATGATGGATGGAGTTGATGGACAAGCTAGAAATGGAATAATGTTTGAAAGCTTTGATAAAATCTCATAATTTTAATTGCCACCAATAAATATGCCCTATAGAATTTATCTATGAAGACAAAGACCATTCAGGTGTTTAAAATCCTGATGGCATTATCAAAGTCCAATTTAGAGGTCATTTTATAAGTATCGTGAGTTATCATATTTGAAAGATTAATTAGATAATTTTGTAAAATATATGAGTTATTTAAAATATCAATATAACCTTGGATTTATATTTTGTGGATTTAAAAAGAAGAACATCAGGAATATGCCGAGGCCATTAAATGGGGAATCTAGCATAATAATTCATAATAAGTTTTGGTTTGATGGAATGGTAATTATAGTGAGACCATGTTTTTTAGTCCATGGAATTATCAATACAATCCTAACCTAAGAAATCATATACAACTTGTTCAAATTTTCATGTCAAATAGAATAAGATCAAATGACTCCTCACAAGTGTGCATGAAATCCAATTTTAGAAAGCAAGTTGGAGCAATTCCTTCTATAGAATTGAGTTTTCTCACTCGATTGTTGGTTTCATTTCCATATATGTTTTATTAATGATCCAAAATCTGAGAGGTGTGGATTTTAATATTTACAATGAAAAAAAGTAGTAAAGAAGAATTTTATATTAATTCAATCATTCCAGTGTTAGTGTTTATGCCTTGTAGTCAATCAGTTGGTTGCACGTGACATTTACTTTGTTCATATAAATATATTCAATTTATCAATAAAAACTTATTTATCTTTAATATTCATCAAATATTTAATTAACAAATCTAGAGTAAAGATAAAGTCTTTTGAAAAAAAAACTGTTTTGCGAAAAAAATTATAAAGTTGTTATAATTATAGAATTTCTATTACATGAAAGCAATGTTCCTAAAATACTATTGATCAATGCTCTATTAAGACTGGATATTAATTAGAGATGTTGAGACTGATACATATTATGTTCTTTTTTTTTTTGTTAAATGAAGTAGTTGTTCATAAGTTGAGGTATAAGAGATACCTAGAACTAATATGTAGATGCTTATCAGATTTCATGCTCAATGAATTGACTCGTATAAGAATTGTATATGGAGATATCATATATGTCTATGAAAAGGCTCACGTGACAGTTGTGTAAGTGATCCTTAGACTTGAGATCACTAAGTTATCTTGTATAAGGAGTGTTATGTTTTGATCTTGCTACACATTGTCCTAATCAAGGGTAATAAATGGGTAGATATTCTATATAAAGGTATTTAAGTAATCAAGAGAGGATTCCTCACCCTTGGTGAATTAGAGAAATTATTTCATCTGTTCTTAAATAGTATTAATCGTAAATCATTGCGCAAAATGGAATGAGATTTGTAAAGAGTTTCAAATCTTATTCAAAAAATCAATGACTTGGTGTTAATAGCAAACATGATTTGACATAGTAGATACACTTCATGTTATAATATCTAAAGCAAAGCATTTTTTATGAATAGATAATAATTACATTAAAAAACTAGTTACTGAAAAGTTAAGTCAAATCATTTTTTACTTTCCTAATATTTTAGGGATTATGACAAGTTGTTAAACATTGTACTTGATCTCCAAATATAAACCAATCAATTGTTAAATTGATAATAAGTTAATTTAATTTATTTATTTAATTCATTTAATCCTATTTTATTTAAAATTGTGATTTATACTTGGGCCAACTTATTAGTAAAACTAATGGGTCACACACATAAGAATCATTGGTCAGAAATTAAAATGAGATGATTAATCAAGTATAACTTGATTATAACTAAGTTTTATGAATTGAGCAGTAGAGTGTAATTTATACATGGAATTAAAATTCTAGACTTAGAAAAATCGACTAGGGACTTGATTGAATAAATTTCTAAACTTAGACTAAAATAAAATATATGATATTATTTAAGGAGCAAATTGATGTTTTATCATTAAAAGGATTTTTAGATTTCCTTATAAATAGAAAGTTATGTGTTTTATTTCCTGTGGATAGAGTTTTAAAGTGAGAAGAGTACAATGCATAAATACCTAAACACAAAAGAAAACAACTAGAACTCTAAGGTATAGCATCCCTTTCTCCTAAAAGTTATAGCATCCCTTTAAAGTGAGAAGAGTACAATGCATAAACACCTAAACATAAAGGAAAATAGTTTTGGTATAGCAATCCATTTCTCCTAAAAGAGTTTAGGATATCTCTCAAAAGAATTCAGGTATAGCAATCCCTTTCTTCTAAAAGAGTTCAGGTATAACATCCCTTTCTCTTAAAAGAGTTTAGGATATCTCTCACTGGTGGTTCATGTGAATTACCGTCAGAGGCAGGACAATTAGACGACTTATGATTTGTGATAATCTAGCTATAAAGCATATATTCAAAGTCGAAAAGAAGTTCAGATCTTCAAGTAATCTTTGCATAAACCCTAAAAAACTTTAGATTTGTCTAACGAGATTCCTAGAACTCCTAAAAAAAATTAAATTTACTAATTCTACTACGTGTATATGTTTCAGGAAACTCAACAATGGTATAAGAGTCATCTCTAGACAATTAGGGTTTTTTATTACATGTTTTAATTGTTATTAGTATTAATTTCAATTCAAAATTATTTTCCCAAAAGAGCTTGGGCAAAATAACCTCCAGGAGAGTATTATGCCTTCATACTCGCCAAGTCCCTCTAGGGGCCACTTACACCATTGCGATACCCGTGCACATAGTTGGTACTCCATACTAGTCGGTACTCCATACACGCTCCCTCAACTACCGCAGAATGGATCTCAGTTACCAATCTTATTGTTTCATGCCAAACTCTATAGGCTCCCTAAATCTTGACAAATCACCTCATGATATATAATCTCCAATGGAAATGTAAGTTTATTTTTTAAACAATAATAATAATGTATCTTTGACATGCATTTCCTAACTACAAAACTCTAATGGGGGCTTCCGGCCACTCTTCTTGAAGGGAATTGAATTGGCATTGGTAGCCCGCATCAACAGCAGCGACAGCAGCAAGGCTATTGTAGCATGAAGATGAAGAAGGCAAAGAATTTACGATTTACACCTGGTGCCTTTTTTGAGTTTTTAGATATAGTTACTATTATACCTCTGCCACTTATAATTAATCACAAAAGGTTTTGGGGGTGTAATTTATGACTTTACCCCTGTCATTTATTCCTTATTACTTTTTTGCTTTTGAGATAGAATTATGATTATGCCCCTCCTTATATATATTTTTGATTTTATATTTTAAAATTGAAATACAAATTAAATTAATTATGAAATTAATTTTTCTAATAGGATTGGAATTTAATTAATGTTTCATTCAGATTTTTTTTATGTTTTGTAAATCCTAATTAAGTTAGGATTTAATTAAAATTTTTAATGAAATAATATTTTTGTTTTTAAATAAATAGTTTTTCTAAAATAAAAAGAGTTTTTAAGACATAAAATTTAATTCATTTGATCCAAAAATAGTTTAGGATGTTAACAAGAATTTTAATATGATTAATTTTCTTATTAAGTTTTGAAAATTGTTTTTCAAATAAAATTTGTATTAAATCAAATTTATTATGTATGGGAAATTATCAAATTGGATTTGATTTAATATTTCTAAATCTTAGAAATATTATTTTAAAATTTATAGATAAATTAAATAATTAGAATTAAAGCATGTAATAATTTTATTATACATATTAATGTGTTTTTATGATTGAATGGTTGTAAAAATAAATAGGTTTTGCATGTCCTGCCTTTTCTCTATTTTTCTTCTGGGTTGTAAAATATTTCTCTCATCTAATTCCCCTCGAATGTAACTCAAGATTTCTTATACAATTATATAAATCTTATGTAATTTTAAAATTTAGAAATTTAGATAGGAAAATTTATTTTGTAATCCAAGACAAAAAAAGAATGACGAAAAAGGCCACAACAATAGTGCTAGCAAAAGACTTATGAAGATTTGCAACAGTTACCTAGGTTTTGACCACCTAATTTTCTTTGATGGCTCGAGAGAATTAGTTTAGATATGTTCATAATTATATAATTAAAATGGCATGATTGGGGTGTCTGTTTATATATAATTTTTATATATGATATATCACTAATGCTATGGAATGAGACTTAATTAAAATAACAAATCTCTCATCAATATATTAAGTACATGTTAAGAATATGATTTGTTGCCTTCCAGTTTTATATGCATAAAACCAGAGTTTTATTCATGGATAACTTGTTGAGCTACTCAAGGTTACCGGTAATCAAATATGTTTAATTCTATAAAATTAGGTCCTAATTAATTAACTTAGATGATTTGAATGAGTTACTTATGATCATATAAGATTAGAGGTAGTAGTTAGGCAAAACATATATGATATGCTTAGACAAAAGTTATCACTCAACTGATCTAGGAGTCATATAAATATGTGATTGATAAGCTATGTAATCTACCTTATTTAATTTATTTTGATTTGTTGAGTTATTTAAGGTCACATAAATTAAATGGGATCCTAACACACTAGGAGATCTAAGCAAGATTTCTTGAATTAATTCTGAGGGCTATTAATTTACAGGAAAATAGTGGGAGATAAACTTATAATTAAAGACCTTATATAAATTTGGTTATAAATATTTATGCATGAAATCAATACTCGTTATCTTTACATGAATAGGTTGATAGATTACCATGAGTAAAAATAAACATATCCTTATATAGCATATTTAATGCTAATAAATTGATTGAACCAAACTTCTTGAAGTGATATCAAAATGTGAGAATTGTTCTCCAACAAGAATGTTATATATTCTTGAAAATACAATTCCTCATGTTCTTAACAAAGACGTTGATAACAAAAAAAAAAACTGATTATCAATGTCATATTGATGACAATGAACAAGCTACATGTGTGATGTTAGCCACCATGTCACTTGAACTTTAAACACAACATGAGAATATAGATACCCATATAATAATTATGCATCTCAAAAGTTGTTTGACGCGGCTAATGCACTGAGAGGTATGAGACCTTTAAGGAATTGTTATGCAGTAAGATGACAAAGGATTTCTCGATGAACACCTAAGTGTTGAGGACGATTAGCTATTTTAAGATATTAGGCCAATTGATCTTTGTCATGGACCATGAGTTAAGCATTGACTTGATCTTGCAATCCAAGCATAAAAGCCTACATATGGCATCAAGAATGATAAGGGAACTTGCCATCATTGTGGGAAGGACAACCATTAAAAGAGGAATTACAAAAATTATCTTACAACCATGAATAATAAAAAGCTTATTGAATTTTTTTTCTTCAAGTGTGTTTATGATTGAATAAAGGTAAAATGAACCTATGAGTTAATAATGAAGCAAGGTTTGTCACAATAAATTTGTCAAATAAACTAATACTAGAACTTAAAAATTTTTATTTTATTCTAACACTTTATAGAAACATTGTATCCATTTTTTAATGGATTAAATTTATTATTAAGGGTAATTATTGTTCCTTTTATAATAATGATGTTTATTATGGATTTAGTACTTATACAAATGGTTTGTATATACTTGATCTTGAAATGTCCAAGTTCAATATAAATTGCAAGAAGAAAAAATTAGATAATCAATATCCATAATATTTATGGAATTATAGACTAGGTCATATCAATAAAATAAGAATCACTAAGTTATATAAATAAGGATATTTGATCCTTTTGATTATGAATTATATGAAACTTGTAAATCTTATTTATTGGGTAAGACGACCAAAACACCCTATATCGAAGAGTGAAAGATGTGAATTATTAGGTCTTATACATACAGATGTATATAGACTAATAACGATTTATGTCATAGATGGATACATATATGGCATCATTCATGAGTATCTTAGATATGGTCATGTGATTTTGATGAAAGTCTGAATCATTTGAAATGTTTAAAAAAATCAAATTAAAAATTAAAAAATAAATTAGAAAGAGTAGTAATATGATTTGATCAGATCGAAGTGTGAATACTTTATCAAAATTTTCAAGATTATTTAAAAGAGAATAGGATTCTCTCATAATGGACATCTCCTAAAAGGAGGAATTATAGCATATTGGATATGGTGCAGTCCATAATAAGCTATATAGACCTTCCACCTTTCTTTTAGGGTTATGCCCTACAAATTACTACTTACTTTTTAAATAGGGTTCCATCAAAATCTATTGATAAGACTCCATATGAGATATAAAATGGTAAGAGATCAATCTTATCATACTTAAAAGATTTGAGATGTGATGCTTATGTGAAGTGTATTGTATCTGAAAATGTAGGAGTTAAGTCAGATAAATATAAATTTATAGGATATCCAAAAGAAACTATTGGATATTATTTATATCATCCTGTTGAGAAAACGTGTTTGTCTCAAAATATGCTACCTTTCTAAATAAAAACTTTGTTCTTTAAATAAGCAGTGGGAGAAAAATAGATCTTGAAGAAATTCAAGAACCACAAACTGACATACAAATAAAACCTAAATCTAAGGCTATAACATTGGATGTTCAACCTGAAGCTTAAGAAATATAAGAACTATACAAATATGATAGGACATGTCATGCACTAATGAGATATGGACTTCTCATAAAAGCTAAAAAAGACTAGTTGCTCATACTTGATGACCCTACCAGATACTTGGAACCAATATATGTTATTGATTTTAAGAAATAACTTGAGGCCATTAAATTTGAAATGGATTTTACATACATTAGTCAGGTAGAGACCTTGGTTGATCCACTTGAGGGGATAAAACATATTGGATGTTAATGGGTTTTTAAGAGAAAGATTGGCATGAAAAGCAATGTACAAAGCTAGACTAGTTGACAAAGGTTACAAACAATGACAAATAGGTTGACTTTGATGAAACCTTCTTACCGAAAACTATGTTAAAACTCATAAGGATTTTTCTTGCTATAGCTACATAACATAATTATAAGATTTGGCAAATGGATGTCAAAACTATATTCCTGTATAGGGAATCTTCAAAAAGAAGTGTATGTGACACATATGAAAGTTTTGAATCTAAAGAACTTTTCAATAAAGTATGCAATCTATAAAAATCCTTTTATGGACTTAAGCAAGCTTTAAGGAGTTGGAATATCCATTTTGATGAAATAATCAAATAGTTTGATTTCATTAAAAAAAAATGGATAAGCCTTGTATTTATAAAAGGTTACTAGCACTAAAGTTGTTTTCCTAACATTATATATAGATGACATATTATTAAATAGAAAATGACATTTCTTTACTCTAGTTAGTAAAGATCTGGTTGTCCAAGAATTTTTCCATGAAATATATGAGAGAAGCAACCTATATATTGAAAATAAAGATCTATAAAGATATATCTAAAAGGTTGTTTGGATGTCTCAATCCATGTACATAGATAAGATGTTGAAACGGTTTAAAATGAAAGAATCCAGAAGAGGATACTTACATATTTTGCATATGATATGTCTCTTCAAGGATATGTGCCGTAAAACACAAGTTGAGAGAGATAGGATGAAAATAATTTCATATACTACGGATATAAGATCCATAATATATGTGATGCTATGTACAAGACTAAATGTATCTTATGCTTGGAGCATAATGAGTAGATACTAATTTAATCCAAGTAAGAGTCACTGAAATATAGTTAAAAATATTTTAAAATACTTTAGAAGAATTAAGAATGTTTTTTGGTCTATGGAGTGGATGAACTAGTAGTTCATGGTTATTTAGATGCTAGTTTTCAATAAGATATTAAAAATAGAAAATCAAATCTTGTTATATTTTACTCTAAATAATGGTGTTGTAAGTTGGAAGAGTTCCAAATAAGATGTCAAAATAGATTCTACAACTATAGTTAAGTACACATTTATGTTTGAGGGAACAAAATAGGATGTTTGGTCAAGAAATTCATTAATGAACTAATTGTGCTTCCTAGCATTGTTGATCCAGTAGCCCTATATTGTGATAACAATAGAGTTATTGCATAAGCAAACGAACTAAAGTTTCATTAATGATCTAAAATATACTCAAACAATTCCAATTTATTGCAAAATCATAAAAAAAGTTAGATATAAAGATAAAGCAAGTATCTACTGAAAAGAACCTTATAGACCCTCATACTAAGCCAATATCTTAGTGAAAGCATTATTGTCAAGTAAAGTAATATGGTATTTGATATATGAGTGATTAGCTTTAATACAAGTGAAAGATTGTTAGTGTATATGCCTTGTAGCCAATCAATTGGTTGCACGTGACATTAACTTTGTTTATGTAAATATATTTAATTTATTAATTAAGGCTTATTTATTTTTAATATTCATAAAATGTTTGGTTAATGAATTAAATATTTGATTAATAAATCTAGAGTAAAGATAAAGTCATTGGGATAAAAATATAATTATAGGGTTCATATTGCATTAAAGCGTTATTCCTAAAATATTATTGGTCAATACTCTATTAAGACTAGATATTAATTAGAGTTGTTGAGACTGATACATATTATATTCTTTTCTTTGTGAACAGAAGCAGTTATTCTCATAAGTTGAGGTATGAGGGATACCTAGAACTAATATATAGGTGCTTGTCAGATGATATGTTCATTGAATTGACTTATATGAGAATTCCAAGTGGAGAGATCACTTGTGTCTATGGAGATGCTCATGTGATGATTTTGTAAGTGATCCTTAGACTTGATATCACTAAATTATCTTATATAGAGAGTGTTATGTTTTGATCCTATTACATATTGTCCTTATTAAGGGTAACAGATGAGCAGATATTGGACATAACATAAGCCATATGAAGGTATTTAAGTAATCGAGAGAGGATTCATCACTCTTGGTGAATTAGAAAAAGTATTTCATCTGTTCTTAAATAGTATTAATTGTAAATCTTTGCACAAGGTGGAATGAAATTTGTAAAGAGTTCAAGTTTTATTCAAAGAATCAATGACTATGGTGTTAAGAACAAAAATGATTTGACATAGTAGACACACTTCATGCTAGAATGCCTAAATCAAAAGATTGTTGATGAAGGGATAATAATTATACCGAGAAACTAGTCTTTAAAAGGTTAAGTCAAACTACTTATGATTTATCTAATATTTAGGGGATCATGACAAGTTTCTAAACATTGTACTTAATCTTCAAATATAAATCAATCAATTATTGAATTAATAGTAAATTAATTTATTTAATCCTATTTTATTTAGGATTGTGATTTGTACTTAGGCCAACTTATAAGGGAACCTAATGGGTCATACATAGAAGAACCACTGGTTAAAAATTAAAATGGGATGATTAATCAAGTGTGGCTTGATTATAAATAAGTTTTTGAAATTGAGGAGTAGAGTGTAATTTATACAGGGAATTACAATTCTAAACCTAGAAAAATTTAGAGACTTGATAGAAAAAATTTCTAAAATTAGCTTAAAATAATTATATGATATTATATAAAGGGAAAATTGATATGTTTCCATTTATAGGGTTTTAGGTTTTCTTATAAATGGAAAGTTCTGCCTCTTATTTCCCGTAGATAGAGTTTTAAAGTGAGAAGAGTACAATACATAAACACCCAAACATAAAAGAAAAGAGCTAGTACTCTAAGGCATACCAATCCCTCTATCCTAAAAGGATTTAAGAGATTTCTCATTGATGGTTCATGTGGATTACCGTTAGAGGCCAGACAATTGGATAACTTGAGGTTTGAGACAACCCAGCTTTGAAGCATATATTCAAAGTCAAAAAGAAATTCAGATCTTCAGGTAAACTTCAAATAAACCATAAACAACTCTAGATCTGTATAACATGATCATCGGGACTCCCAACAAATTTTTAAATTTATCATTTTCGCTACGTGTATATATTTCAGGAAACCCAACAACCATGCCATATGGGTGTTTTAGTTTCTAAAGACTACTTAAACCATAATGTATGGGGATGGCAATTGATGTTAATAAACTAAGTAACATTAGTTTCTTAGTTTCAAAATACTACTTGGACCACAATGTATTGGGGTGATATCTTATGTTATTGGAGTGGGCAACATTAGTATGACATATAATTATCAATTTTATTAGTTTGGATTGAATTGGAATGGTTACCAAGTAATATCGGTATCATATATGAATTATCAATGTAATCATCCTAGATTAGAGTGATGAACGATTTACATTTGTTTACGAATGAACTGTCAATCAGATCAGCTTTAATTGTTGTGATGATCGGGTTACATTGGTGTTACATAAGAATTATTGAACTGCTTTGACTTGGTTAGAGTGCTTGTTTCTTTTCCAAATTAAATACAATACCACCACCTTTATGGAAGAGTTATCAAAGTGATCTAACTTGGTTAGATTGTTTGTTGCTTCTCCAAATGAAATCCATTGCTCTCATCTTCTAGGTAAAGTTTATATCCCATCTTTATATGAAGATACCATATAGGAGGGCATTGTTTACTCCCAAATTTGATTTTGGATTTGGGTTCACACAACATCGAGTTGAATTGGAATATGTAGGTTATGGCTTAGACATTAGTCAATATTGTATTGGATTGAAATGTAATGGTTACATATCAGGCCTATTAAAGCTGAATTTCTAGAATCTAAGTAATACATTTTTCAAAGGACGCAAATGATAGCGGTCTTAAAGTTATTAATTCAAATTCGAGTAGGATTTTTTAAATTTATTTAGAGTCAATTACCAAAGAATTTGATGTGAACCCCGTGGATATTGATCACATAACCCACAATCAAGATCAACACAATCCTAGAAAGCAAAAAATCAAATTTGATAAGAAATGTGACATAAAGATTACCTGAACCAAGACACCAAAATTATTGAAATGAACCCCACCTAATGATTAGTGAATCATAAATGAGAAGTATAAAGAAGATGTCATGAAATCAATTTTTCTTTGATAAGTCAAATTCATTTCATTAGAAAACCAAAGAATGTGAGTATCATCATACACACACATTAGCAATATTATTTTGAAATCAAAGTCTGTAAACAAAAACTAAATACAAGCTAAATAATCCTATTTACAATAAAAAAAAAAACATTCAAAACTATTTAGAAAAAATAATACAAGAGTTATAAATGAAATAGAAAAAAAAATCTTAAATCAATTAAGAAACTAATATAAGTCGACCTTATTACAAAGCCTTCTTGATGTTTGATTGACCTAAGATTATATTACAAAGCCTTCTTGATGTTTGATTGACCTAAGATTATAATCATATATAAAATAAGACATTTGAAAATCTCTGGTAAAATTGCATCTCAATCCAACGATTGAATTAAAAATTATATTTGTTAGCGTAAAATTGTGCGTTATGAAAAATCAGCCCAAAACTAATTTTATCTCCCTAAATAAGCATAGAAATCTTTGTAATAGCTTATGTCTATTAGTTTCCTTCTAAAATATGAAAAATCCTAAAATATTCTACCAAAATATCTTTGTAATATTAGAATTAATTGTTCAAACAAGGTTGACATCATAACATCAACCCTAAGCCCCATGTTGTTGAAGAATTGGGCTTTTATTGCACTTGGATTAGGTTGATTATAGACTGCCTCATATATGTTGTAGCCTCCTTGAAGTTAGTTTTGGCTCAAATATGCTAAACAAGCCCATTTAGTCCCCCATTTAACTTATTGACCCTTGACCTTGTGATAGACAAAATCAGCACCTCTATTGAATCCTTTATATTGGTAAGCTAGTTTGTATCATCCACTCTCTCCTCAAAAGAATCTAACTTCAAATCATCAACTACATCAAACGAAAAAAGATCAAAAATATTGAAAGTAGCATTAACATCATACTCACCTAGTCGATCGATTTTGTAAACATTATCATTAATCTTTTCAAGGACTTGGAATGACCATCTCCTCACATATGCAATTTTGATTTTTAATGGGCCTGAAACCTCACCTTGTGCATATGCACCCAAACCTAATAACCTGGTTGGAAAATAACATGTTTATGCCTTTTATTTGCCTTGGATGCATATTGGTCATTCTTCTTCTCGATATGTTGTCTTACACTCTCATAGAGTGCCTTCTCCATATGTGTTTTTCTATTATAATCAAAATTAACCCTTTCATCAATAAGTAAAGAAATCAAAGCCAAAATAGTTAATGGATTAAAGACATAAACAATCTCAAATGGTGAAAAATCAGTAGCAAAATGTGCAATATGATTATAAGTAAACTCAATGAATGGTGAACAATCTTCCTAACTTTTAAGGTTCTTTTTTAATAATAGTATGTAAAAGTATAGTTAAAGCTTATTTACTATTTTTATTTGACCATCTATTTATGGATGACATGTAGTCAAAATAAAAGCTTAGTTCCCAACTTTCTCCATAAACTCTTCCAAAAGTAGCTAAGATACTTAACATCTTGGTCTGAAACTATGCTTCTAAGAACCCAATGAAGTCGTATTATCTCTCTAAGAAACAAGTTTATTGTATTAATTGCATCATTTATTATATGACATGTTATAAAATACATCATCTTAGAAAACCTATCAACAACTATAAATATAGAGTCTTTACATCTTTTTTACCTAGGTAAATCTAAAACAAAGTCCATGGAAATACATATCCAAGGTTTCTTTGGTACAGGCAAAAGGGTATACAATCCATACAGTAAGACTTTAGACTTTGCTTTTCTAGATGTAATGCATTTATCACAAATTGTTTGTACATCATTTTTCATTTTAAACCAAAACAATTGTTCATGGAATACATCTAAAATCTTTGTGACACTGAAATGTCCAATTAAACCACCGTCATGTGCTTTACTAACAAGCAATTCACATATAGAACTCATAGGCACACATAATCTATTATATTTAAACAAATATCAATCAAGTCTATAAAATTTACCAAAATCTAAATTCTCACATGCATGATATACATTAGAGAGATTGTTATCATTCATATACAATTCCTTCACAAACTCTGTCATAATTCAATTTTTGACTCCCTGTTTTCTAAATATTTTCAAAATAAAAGAAAATGTTCTTAATGTATTTGCATCATTTTCATCATTTTTTCAAAAGAATTCAAAATTCAAAAAATTTGTTTTCAACATTTTCAACTATTAACACGCACATTTCAAAATCTTTGATTAATTCTTCTCGTTGAGTTAAGGTTGATGTTGCCAAATTCAAAAAAATAAGAAAAATAAAAAGTAAAATCATAAATAGGAAACGAGATAAAAAGTGAAAAGGAAGAAAATAAAGGATCAAATCTTTAGGTTGCTTGGGAACCAAGCAATTAAATGGAAGAAGATAAAGTTTTTACCTATAAATAGTGAAAGATTCTCACGCGGGGGGGAGAAGATGTCAAAAAATGCCTAAACAAATTCCGCGTTCCTTTTTTTACAATGCCAATTGCCACTTTTATTGTCAACATACACAAACTTATAGCCACCAGCACACAAAATATTTCTCCCCCTTTTTGAAAAAAACAAACCCATTATCCCTTGTGAAGAGAAGGTGAAAAAAAAAACACTCAAATAATTAATTATCATTCACCTTCCAATAACCGAGCATCATCCCCCCTACTACCGTGACCCCTTGGTTCCCAGCCTCTGATCCATGACAGCACCACCTGACAGCTCCATCATTAACGGTTCCCTCTTCTTTGTGACAACCCATCCAACAACACCAACGACCACCTTTTCTACACTACCAACCCACACACGGCTAAAACTCATCTTCAACTCTTCTCCTTCATTTTGTTGAAGCCAGCAGTTTTTTTCTCCTCCCCCAAACACCAGTAAACAACAAGACCACATTTATAGTAGTAATCTCTTCCTCTCTAACCCAATTATAGACCAACAATACCCACTAACTAGTGCTGCCTCCTTCCTTTATTTTCAGACCCAAAACTGATAGCCCTCTTCTTTCTCCATAAAACAAACGACATTAATCCTTTTTATTGTCTAAACCAACACCACAACCTCTACAATAATAGTTCCTTCAACCCAAAGACAACACACCAGCATTAATCATATTGACATCAGCCCTAAGCCCTTGGTCTTCATAAGTTAGTCTTCCCTTCCAAAATGACAAATACATATCTATAGAGAAGAAATGAAATTGTTTTTGTTTGTGGATTTTCCTTGGTTTTGCAAGTGGTGATAGCTCTCATCGCCAGCACAGGAAGAATGAGAAGAAGGAGCAGATCCCGATCCACCTATTTTTTTCTCAATAGCAACGATGCTTGGTTCCACATGCCGGTAGTGGCAGTGGCGCGTAGAGCACATGTGTCGCCACTATTCCTGCGATCCTAGAATCTTCCAATGTGGTTGTATTTTTTGATGTTTTTTTAGCATGTGTTAAAAAAGATAAAATGATGATTTTTTTTTAATTAACCAAGTGTTTTAATTGCATATGGCTAGTTTCTAAAAGTTTTTCATGTATATTTTCTAAACAAACAAAAAAATGTATTTTTATCATGTTTTAAAGATACAAAATGAATATCGTAACTAGTTTATTTATCCATTAAGATTTGGCTAAAATTTTAAAAATACCACAAAAATTAATTGGTTTAATTAATATTCGAGGTATGAATTTTACAATATAATGCATACTCCTGATATTAAATTAAATGAATCAATAGCAATAAACATTAGGAATAGTTGTAAACTTTATTATTTGAGAGTATAAAATTATATTGTAAAGTTTACCCTCTTATATTAAAGAAACCAATTAGGAAATAAATGTGATGCTAAAATGTAGACCCTAGAACAATTAGGATTTAACTTGATAAGGTAGAAACTTCCTCATGAAGGGAGATATGTCATGAACTTTAGATGAGACCAACAAATAGAAACATGACTTAGAATAACAATCAATCAACAATGCAGTTTACCATGGGTAGGGTACACTAGGATGATATGTCTTCCCCTTGCACAACTAGTCCCCTTACCTAGACTCTTGTAGACCATAGGTTTTCTAGAACGATTAGGATTTAACTTGATAAGGTAGACCTCCTCATGAAGAGAGATCTGTCATGAACCTTAGATGAGACCAACAAATAGAAACATGACTTGGAATAACAATCAATCAATAATGCAGCTTACCATGGGTAGGGTGCACTAGGGTGATATGTCTTCCTCTTGACATAATAAACTTAGCTAAACATAATGAAGAAGAGAAACATAAATAAACAAAAGGAGAACATGATTATACAAGTATAGTAAAGGAAATGAAAGGCATAAACAAGAGATTAATGAAACTATAACATGAAATAAAACTAGAACATTAAAACTACAAAGAAAGAAAGCAAGTAAGGAAATGATATTGACCTGAAAACCAAGATGCCTAAATGCATGGAAAATGCCTCCTTTTATAGGCCAAAATTCAGAACTATTGATTTGATGACTAATTATTAAGTGGGTGGCCACCTCTTGACTTGGTAACAATCTTTATCTTCTTGTCTGCAGAAAACATCATTGCTAACATCAGAATTGGAGCAGATAGTCTTTATGAAAGTTCTGGGAAATTATCTCAGCTTTCCAACAAAATAAGAATCGGTGCATTTGGACATCTAGAACTCAAGATATGGGCTGAATACTAAATAGTGTCTAGGCTGCAGGACAGAACGGTCCTTTTGAATCTTGGACTCTTCATGAAAGTTTTAGGCCTACGTCTTAGCTTTCCATACATATAAACCAGACCTAAATCCAAGTTCTACAACTCCAGTTATGATCCAATAATCGAATGGTGTTCCAGTTTGGACTAAACCAACATCTCTTTTCTAAGCTTAGCCCTCTCTTTGTCTTCTCAATTTCAGTAGTTAAATTCATCAATCAATCCTTTGATTTATGTGATAGGCCTGCATTTAAGATGAATATTTACCATAAATTAAAGGTATCTTATATTATTAGATATGTTATTATAAAACATGCTCTAGTTAAGGAGATATTGATACTTCAAGTGCAAAATGATGATATAAAACCTTGATAAAAATGCACTTTTAAGTACTAATCAATAAGCATTCATGCATTCATGCTTTGGTGTCTTAAATGTCATGTGTGCATATCCTGGTTGAAATATAAATCCCTGAAAAGCTCAAATCCACAGGGTTTACAACACCCGACTTTAACAGAAAAACATGAAAGATGAAGAACACGTTCATCATGATGCCCACTTCTAAAAAAATTTGGACTCTCTAAAGGTCAATATGGCTTGCCTCACTAGCTTTCTCAAGTAAAGGCTCAAAAACATCTTCGGTGAAGGCCTGTCTAATTTTTCTATGAATTTTGTCCAGACTCAGGCAACAATTCAGCCTAAAGAAAGGATGGGTGGACAGAGTTAGGAACCTCGATGTAATATAGCATTTGGGTAGTAAACAATACTTGCATCGACCCCAATAGTTATGGATGAATTCGCTAATGAATCTCACTAGACAAATCCTCTAAGGATATTGATCATGATAAGATAGCAGCATTAGAAAGCAAAAGTAAGGGTTATCGAAGGCATTGATTTGTATGATCCTGTTCAAACCGTCGAGATGTGTCTAGTCCCAAATATGGTTGTACCAAAGAAGTTCTATATACCTGAGTTTATAAAGTACACTGGAACTCACTACCCTACCACTCACCTCAAGTTCTATTTCAACATAAAGGCAGAAGTTATGCATGATGAAAAGTTGTTAATGCACTTCTTTTAAGATAGCTTGAGTGAGGCTGCATTAAGCTAGTATATAAAGCTAAATGAAATGCAAACCTAGAGTTGGAAGGATCTTTTACATGCTTTCATTAAGAAATGTAAATTTAACATGGGCATGGCTCTAGACAAATCTAGTTTATTAGTGTTGGAGAAAGGAAGTCATAAATAAGTTTAAGAGTATGCTCAACAGTGGAGAGAAAAGGTTGTTCAAGTTAATCCATATCTACTTGAGAAAGAAATAATCAATCTATTTCTAATACTTTTAAAGACCCTTATTTTGATCATCTAATAGGTGCTCCAACCTAGTACTTCACTGACATGGTGATAGTGGCTAAGAGAATTGAACAAGCCAAAAAACCTGGTAAAATTGCCATGTGACCTGCTTAATGGAAACCCCATTAGTTCCTGAAACACTCCCTCAAACTTTAGCAACATGTCTTCAAATTGTTTTGGAATCTCACTCTGAACCGAACTTGTCTCCCGAACCTGCAAAAACAAGCCTCGTGCTACCCTTCTCATCTCTTATAAAAATATTGGTCAATAGTCTATCTTTGACCCCTCAACCTCAACTCTCATACCTTTAATCTAAACCTGTTTACCACAATGTTGGAATTCCATTATCAAGTTCGTGAAGTCCTAAAGAATTGGCCCACGACTTTTAAGCCATTGGATTCTCAAAATGATATCACAAACACCCAATTGAATAATGTAGACTTATGTAATGAACTGACCATCCTAAATTAATAATTTAACATCTGAACAACTTCCCTTACTTTATATCCTTGAACCATCAGTAATGTTCACTCCAATGAGCCTATGTCTAGAAACATTTAGCCCAACCCTTTTAAACACTCTTGGATGTAAGAAGTTATATGTACTCCTTGTGTCTATTAAGGCCATAAAATTATAGCCATTTGATTTAACTTCCACCCTCATAGTTTTAGGATGCGGATTCCTAATGATAGCATGAAGGGATATGCCTACTTATTTTATGCTTTCCTCCTTTAGGTCCCTCAAATCAATAAGATCTCTTATCATACCAGTAGATTTTTTTTCAGCCTTCTCCTTCATTTCCTCTATCATGAAACTTTAAATCTCCACACTTGTGCCCCGACCCCCACTTACCATCGCATTTAAAGCAAAGCCTCTTTTATCTCTTATTTCCCTTGATTTGAGCTGGAGTGAGCTTTTGTATAAGAACAACTGATTTGTTTTCAACCTTAGGTTTGGGCTTGTGTTATATCCCGAACCTAAAAACTAGTAAAGCTAGGTTTCCAAGATCTTCTCGTAACTTTCAAGTTGTCCTCTTGTATTCTGGCCAACCTGTAAGCAGCTGTTAAGTTCTAGGGATTCAACAATTATACTCTGATCTTAATCTTCTCCTTTAATCCTTCTAAAAGATAGTTGAGTCAATGAGAATTAGACAATTCTCTGACCCGATTTGAAAGAATTCTTGAGTTTTATAGATCTTTACTGTTGAAGTCTGTTTGATATTAATGAGGCCTTCCATTGGGTCATCATAAGATGTTACTCTAAAACAAATCTGAAGAGCTTTAATAAAAGTCCTAACTTGTGAGAACATTTGTTTTTGTTAGTTCTTGAAACCATGGTTATCAAACCTGGCCCGGGGGTTAACCTGGCTAAGAAGCTGACTTAGCCAAAGGGTCGGGTCCCGGGTTTCATTGGTCAACCCGGAAAATTTTAAAATATATATTTAAAGTTTTAATATTTCATATGAAAAAATTAAGAAAAAATCCATGTGAATATAGACTGTACATGTTGTAAATAATGACGTTTAAAAGAATATTTAAAAAAAAATTTATCCCACATTGAAAAAATACTATGTTATGTTTTTAAGTTTAAGTATTTAAACAAAAAAAGTTTTTTTATCGCACATTGAAAAAACATAACTTTTTTCTTGTGAATATAGAGTATATATACTAAAGAATTTCAAATCTCACATTAAAAAGATATTATGTTATCCTTTTAAGTTGAAGTATTTAAACCAAAAAGTTTTTTATCCCACATTGAAAAAACTTAACTTTTTTCTAGGGAACATAAAGTATATATATACAAAATTGCTTCAAATCCCATATTGAAAAAATAATTTTTTCTTAGGAACATAGGAGTATAAATACTAATGGGTTTCAAATCTCATATTAAAAAAACATAACTTTTTTCTTGTGAACATAGAGTATATATACTAAAAGGTTTCAAATCTCACATTGAAAATATATTATATTATCATTTTAAGTTGAAATATTAAAACAAAAAAAATTTATCCCACATTGAAAAAACATAACTTTTTTCTTGTGAACATAGAGTATATATACTAAAGAGTTTCAAATCCCACATTGAAAAAATAACTTTTTTCTTGGAAACATAAAGTATATATATAAAGGGTTCTAAATCTCATATTGAAAAAATAAAACATTTTTCTAATATTTATATAGTGAACTTTAAAAAGTGTAAATAACCAACCGAAAAAATATGAAAAAAAAGGGTATAGGAGAAAAACCACATTTAAAAAAAAAAAAAGGTCTCGTCCAGGTCATGGGTCGACCGGGTTTGGCTGGGTCGTTGCATGGCCTGTTTTTTAACAAACTCGGACCGGTCCAACTACCGAGTCCCGGATCGACCTGCCGGGACAATTTGGGTTTAATATCTATACTTGATACCATGTTATAGCCTTTCTTTCCATCTGAAAACAGGCTATCTATAAATAGCTTGTTGTGGTGGTGTATTGTGGAAGTTGAAGAACTGGTTAGCCTTTAGTTTAGGATTTGTTAATTTAATTTGCTCTTTTCAATTTTGTTCTTCCCAATTAAGAACTCCCAATCTCATTTCGCAGTTCCAATTTCAATTCAATAAAAACACATCAATATATTAACTATTTTTCTTGAGTTTATACCCAAAGAAAATAAAAGAATCCAGGTTCTTTACCAATAGTATCAGAGCAGGAGTTCTTAGGACAAAACAATGACAGAAGACACAAGAGTTTCACAACTAATAGAAGCAGTAGCAGGAATGAAACTTAATTTGCTCTTTTCAATTTTGTTCTTCCCAATTAAGAACTCCCAATCTCATTTCGCAGTTCCAATTTCAATTCAATAAAAACACATCAATATATTAACTATTTTTCTTGAGTTTATACCCAAAGAAATCCAGATTCTTTATCAATAATATCAGAGCAGGAGTTCTTAGGACAAAACAATAACAGAAGACACGAGAGTTTCACAATTAATAGAAGCAGTAGCAAGAATGAAACAACAACAAGATTTATAGCAACAAAATCAACAGAACCAACAAAATACATTGGAGGAAATTGTTCAGTAGTTAAGGATTATGACAACTAGGATGAACTGGTTATCTAAGGATCAAGGGAAAAGGCCCATGAATCCCCTATCAAACTCTCCCATAAGGTCTGTCAACGGTAACCAGGGGCTTGAGGTGGTTGCTCAAGATGAACCTCAGCCGGTTTAAGTCAACTTGTCTGGAATTTCCCTGTTTTAATACAGAACTAACGAAACCAGGAAATTCCAGAGCAGAGCCTCCTTTAGTAAATAATCCTAAACTAGTTTTTTACAAGATATCCAGAGCAGAGCCTCCTCGGGTAAGGTAAATGTGATTTGCTTCAAAGCAATTTCTTATCTCCTCTACTAATCCATCCTCCCAATTTATTAACTGAATTCCTAGAGTTTAAATTTGAAATAAAGATTGTAACTGGCTGGCAAGGATCCTGGGCTGCTGCGTTATATGACTAATTCTTCTCCAATATGGTGGCGGTCTCCACTTGTTAATTTTTACCCCTCCTGAACTGATATGCTACTGTGCCTTTTTTACTCTAAAGAGATGTCTCTGCCACGCGCCACCCCTTTAATGAAGAAGCATTCGCAGCCGTCCACCTGAGTATTGTTCCCTTTACCCGTTTCAACTTCTTCTTCCTCTTCTTAGAGTTAGAACAAGGAACACTGCCCTAATCACAATCGCAAGAATGGCAAGATCTTGCTAGACCATCACAGAAAAGGAAGAGCTCATGAAAAAAAAAAAGCAAAAGCATTACAATTATTCTCGTGTTAAAAGGAGGAAGGATCTGGACCGGCGCCAACATGGCTCCATAGTTCTCATGCCTCCCTTCCTAGCCACTTGGACATATCGATGTTTGCCAACTTTTTATTTTACACAAACCTTTTTCTTTTGGAACACGTTGTTTTGTTTGACGTGGCAAACAACACGTCGTCGTCTCAAACCCAAAATTCATTGCCGTAGATGGAAGGGAGAGAAAAAAATTGACCACAAACCACACGCCTCCACCGAATTAAAGCAGCAAACTACAGAAAATCCCACCCAGCTGGATATCCAAGCAATATGTTCCATCCAAATACAAACTATTAGGGGGGGGAACCAAAAATCTCTATCCAAGAAAAGTGTGAACCAATATTATCTTTTTATAGCTAATTGTTGAGCATGTTATTCTACATCCTGGTAATGCAACTGACCAGGGAAAACAAATTTGACAAGAACGAAAAGGAATAAAAGACTAGGTATCAAACATTGTTACTTGGTTCGGTCCTTGGCCTATAAAAGTACTAAAAAGTCAAGAAATAAATCCAATTTAAGCTCTTGGATGATCTGGTAACCGTTTCAGGTCCATTTCAACTTGATGGATTGTCCATTGCATGTTTTCCAATTTCTGCAGGACGAGGCCAACATGAGATCAATGAAAGTATTTTTGACAACAAAGGCAGTATGCAGACTGGTGTTACCTTTACAATATCATGGTACTGTCTTGCGATTGTGTCAAAGTGAGGATCAACACCTTGATATTCACGCAGGCGTGTAACCTGGTAAGAAAGTTGGCCACAACTTCAAAATGAAGACCAGGATAAAACGGGGGAATAACCCACAAAACGATGGTGACAGAAACAGAACAAAACATTTCCAAGTATTTGGTCAGAAATGGCATTCTGAATTCATGCACTACTAGGAAAATGCAGATCCTTACGCAGCATCTCTTAAGTCATCATAAGAATCATGTTGGACATGAATTTAAGTTACAAGTCACAGAAGTGATTTAGATATCTCCATAGGATGATTACATAGCATGCACAAACACAAAAGGAGTGCACAAATTTCATGTCAGACAGTCTTAGAGCAAGCAATGATCAAGATAATATGTGGTCAACTTTGTTAGAGATGTAACGAAACAAACCGCTTTATTGTATGCAATAGAAGCTTCTTCTGTGGCCTCGACAAGATATTTCCTGAAATATAAATAAGATAGATTAAAAAACAGTAATGAACTAGTAAAGAGTACTAAAACACAAAACACACAGACAATAAAGAGTGTCATTGTCAAGTACCTTATTTTATGAAGAGCTGGTATTGATTCCTGAGTATAAGTTTCAAGAAGGAGAACATGCTCCAGAACCCTGAGATGATAATTATAAAATTCAAAGGTTAACATTTCATCACCCAGAATTGCATCACAGCTAAAAGGTAACAAGAAATAGCCATTGATTTCTGGTATGTATTATGTATGACATGTACATATCTGTTAATTTCCTCCTCTTGCACTCATGGGATGGCAATCTAAACAGCAGATAGCATAACAAACCTTAGTTTTGCACTCATGGTCTCACACCTTTTACACAACCAAGTCTTCTGTAGTTCATCCTATAAAAAAGTTAGAAAATGGATTTAGAAGTGCATCTAAGTAGGAAGACGAATGAATTATAATGAAATCAAATTGATTCAATGAAAGTTTCGGCAGCAAATTGGACCCTGAACTTTAGATAACTTATCCCATCCACCTGCTTTTGGAGCCTTTTTTCCCTTACCCCAAGACTTCATTTAGCTTCCATCAGCAAGAAAATCTAATATAAAAATTCAGGATTAATCCTACTGAAAATTGTTCTTATGCTGCTGTGGCATCATACATGGCCAGCTACACTTAGCAGACATATGGGAGTCTACTTAGATACAATTTTTCATGTTATTCTGAAACACGGATACAGTCATTTAATGAAAGAATCCAACAACCAAACAGTGAGAAAATAATTGATTTAATACATGTTTGGTTTGATCAGTTGGCATGCATGTGTGCTCTCTCCCACAATTTCCATGGCCATGTTCTTCTTACGAAAATAAAACCAAATCAAACAGAAAATTAACCTCATAACCACAATCTCATGACTATCATCCAAATGGAGAAACCCAGATCAAATTGCAAGTAAACAATTGCTGATCAATACTCCTATAATAATCCTCTTGGTCATGCCAGCCAATGGAACCTCCATGGTAAGGAACTCAAGGATGATCACACATTTAAATCTATCGCCAGATTTCAGAATTAGATCCACTCCAGATATCCTAAAAGCAAGCATGTTGAAAAAAACAAGCCAGCCAGGACCTGCTTGAATATGATAATAACAACCCAGTGATTCAACCACCTTTTGCCATATGTGAGCACCACGAAACAACAAATGAGCCACAATTGCAAGTCTAAACAATAGCGGAGGTTAATTTTGGAAGTTGATATGGTAATAACTAATACACCATTGAAGACATTGGTGACTGCAGGTTCCGATGTGCCACTATACAAGCTGGAAACAATTTTTGTCTGAGGCAAGACTGGCAGAGCCTTGAACTAGTTCAAAAGTGAGTCTCTGGGGAAAGAGAGTGGGGTCAAAAACCTTTTTTTTTTGTGCTTTCGTCAGTCTTGTTACCAATAAAAGGAAGGAAACGAAAACATAAGTTCTGGTTTTTCTAGACTAGAGAGGTGAGAGGAAAGCAGGTGATTTTTTTTTCCTTTTCTATATGATGAAAATGAGATACATTTTTTTTTTTTCAAATCACCATTTTTTTTTCAAGCACTTAGTTTCACAACCTTAGCAGTGCTAAAGATATGCAGCAAATTGTTAACCTACATGGGGTAAAGGTACTAAAATGCTAGCACTTCCATGGATTTCCCTAAAGAGGAGAACATTGAGAAAGATGTGCCTATAGAATTAAAGAAAGCAATTATCCTCTAAGTGGAAATAAAGTGTCATGTGAGTAAAATAATCCAAGCAAAAGGTCAAATTTACAAAATAAATTTGACAGCTACACTCTTTGATAATCAGTGTTGGAAAGTGAAATAGCAACATGTGCATTAAATGAGGATGTTCAGATGGTTGTATAGCATAGGAAAGGGCCAATAAGAAATAGGTTCTTTCAAGGAAGGGTCGTACTGGTGCCTAATGCCTATCTGGGATTAACTTATGAGAAGTTAAGGGAAAGCCATCCAAGATGGTTCTGCCATATCCAATTCTGACAGAAAAGCTGCATCAGTGATAGCAATCAAATTAAAGTACTAAGAAAAAGGAGGGTAAGAGGACCCAAAGAAATGATGATGAAATGTTGAAGAATAATCCAGCATTTCTACCAGCTTATGGAATATTTGTCCATGTCAAAACTGATTAAAGATGAACACATGCAGCCAACCCTAAACTAGTTTGGATTGAACTTAATATAGCTGACCTTACGTCATTGGAGTAGCAGCTCCTAGGGCCCATTAAATTGGTGCTTGGCCACAGATGATATTTTTTCCATGTAAGATTACAGGTCATCAATAATAAATACTAAAAGGTCCATGTATCATTAAGGTCACCAAAAGCAATACTAAAATGTTGTGATGCTGATAGAAGCAAACAGGGGAACCAAAACCACCCAAAAATTGAAGTCGGTAGTGAGCATCTTGAAAGTTCAAGGTTCAATATGTTCCTGCTCCTAAGTATAGTGACCAAATACATCTTTAAGCAAAAGTATATAAATTGATTGAAGCATTGTTTAAATTCAACAGTCAAAACAGAGTCTTGATTTTTCAAATTAGACTTACATATTTATGTTGATGTTGCAGCTTCAAATCTTTGACAAGCTTAATAAGGACGCCA
>Ga0325401_1000767_pt1 | contig 24816 bp, 14 predicted proteins | sample PopdelMetagenome_FD_205666 | JGI IMG/M metagenome (GOLD analysis project Ga0325401, IMG submission 205666) | Populus deltoides microbial communities from Bellville, Georgia, United States - Xylem-PdKOR-R2 | ecosystem: Host-associated > Plants > Phyllosphere > Stem > Wood/Secondary xylem | place...
ATTATTATTATTATTATTATTGCTATATAACCTTTCCATAATCGGGCCTAGCATTAAGCATGCAAGAGATTTCTCACTCAGGTAAGTAATCCACCGACTAGTCTTGAGGCTCCCTTATAATCCCTTGTGATCTACTAGCCCGCTATTGAGACTCCATAATCATGCTTAGGTCTTGAACCTCTCCTACCTTGGGAAGCCCCCACCTAGACACTACTTGAAAAACTACATATTTAGAAGAACCTTCAAGTAGAGAAAAAAGTACGTAACCTTGCAAAATCCCGATGACTGAATTTTGGTTGAATAAATAAGAACAACTCGTAAAAATGATCCAAACCCTCTTAAAATGCTAATTTAGAAGCTAAAAAATGTCCCAAAACTTTTTGATGTGGATAGAAAACTAATAAAAAGGGTGTTTTTATGGATTTGGGGTATGTTTTAGTGATGGTTGTTGGTGATTTTGCTTCGTCATTAATCTCCTAGCTAGCAAGATAGCTAGAAAAGTGAACGGAAATGGTGGGAATAAAAAAGGAAGCCGACTTGCAGCCTTATATAGGTCTGTTAAAGTGGTCGACCATAATAGATACTCATGGAGAGGACCCAACCAGACAAGACGAATTAAAATAGAAAAAGAGGGATAATTTCATTACAAAAAACAAGTAATTGATGCAATGTTTTAGAAAATTAAAGCAGGATTCTCGCAACAATAAAACACAAAGGTAGCATTTGGTTATTGACTTGGGATACAAGAGACGGAGATAATAAAGACAAAAACAAACATATTTCCTTGTATTTTGTATTTTAAAAATACATAAATTCATTTTTAAATTGTCATAGAAACAAAACAAACACGTTTCTAATTTTTTTGTAATTTTCCTTTCTATCAAACAATCAAAGGGATATTATATGTACAAAAAAAAAATATTATTAAAAAGATTTAATTTATAGAGAAATTAGATTATGACCTGAACATAATTATGAGGCATAAAGTCTTGATTTAAATTTTTCTAATTACAATTAATTATCATATAAATTATTAGGTACTTCAACAATATTATTCCTCCACACACTAATGAAAGTGAAACTAATTACCATGATAACCATACAAGGATGATCTATTATTTTGAAAGTACCTGATACTAATTACCATGATAACCATACAAGGATGATATATTATTTTGAAAGTACCTAATATTTCCCCTAATTATCCAAAGTTAACCTTTTTTTCATGTGCCCTAAGGAATTCAAAACCCAACTTGGATTGCTTGCTGGTGAGGCTGAGAGTTTATTGGACTGAACATTAGGAGTTGAACTTCCAACTTTGTTTTGGGGATGATATATTGATTTAGATGGTCTATAAATTGGAGGTTGCGCTAATAGGTTTAGAGGTTTGTAAAGCCTCTAGTAAGAAATTGGTCTATAGAATGTTATAGTTTCATCTTAAAAGTTTAGTTTGTATTAATCAACCCCATTTCCTCTACCCTTTGTATTATTAATAAAATATAAATGCAAATATCAAATTCATCTCTATATTTATAGAATATCTCAAAATCAACAAAAGTTTTAAAAACTTTAAGATACATGAATTAAAATTAAAAAAATAAATACATTTTTAATATAACAACTAAGTCCAAGCATGTGCTTCCTTGTCGGTCTAATCAAAACTCAAAGACTTCAACAAAAAAAAATGTAAGCATTGCTATTTTTTTCGCATGAAATAAATTTTTTGAAATGGGGATTAAAAACTTTGACAAATGTATCAGATAAGATTAATTGATCATCATATGTGTTAATAAATAAATAAAAAATAGTTCAGCATGTTCGACGTAATATGCCAAGAGCAAACTAGTTGCCCTATTCAAATGGTGTTCTAGATTAAAAAAAAAATAATGCTCCCGTTGTTTTAACCCCTACCTAACTATAGCTCAAATGTAAAACAACAGACTGTCAAATGATTAAATTGCAAAAGAAACCTAAGGAGCAAAATTAAAAAAAAAGCGATATATTGTATTGACTTATGCTAACCTGTAAAATCAATAACCCGGACAATAGCCGCGACCACAATGAGTTAACCTGGTTGGATAATCTGCCTCTTTCTCTTTCCTTCCCTTATTCTTCTCCTGGTTAAACCTTAATTGGATCTCAACCGACTTTAAATGTTGAAGGACAAAACTTAAATGCTAAAGGATGATGACAATGAAAAAACATTAGCCTAAAAATAAAAAACAAGGAAACACATGTGAATCTCCTAAACCGAAATTAATCATATAAATTTATAATCGGTGAAATTCTAGACCCGAGTTCAATAAAGAAACTCAATTCCAACCAATTTAATGTTTAGGATAAAATCATAAAATAAATCTCAATTAAAACTACTTTTCAAAGCAAAACGAATTGTAACAAATAAAATAAGGACTAAAACATATAGGAAATAAATTGAAAGAGGATGACATCGTAAAAAAAACTTCAATTCTAAAAATCATCTTAAACAAAACTAATAGTGATTAAAAAAATAAGAACAAATACAAAATTAGAGGATGAAACTAGAAAATAAATAAATGTTGAACGATGAAATTAAAAAGATATTACTTTAAAAAAAGAATAAGAAAACCAAGAAAAACTTGTGTGAATTTTCTAAACCCTGGGTTAATCCCTCAAACTCTTAGTTCAATAAAAAAACTCAATTCCCGATCAATTTAATATTAGAGAATGAAATTATAAAAATTAAATATAAAAAAATATGCTAACGCAAAAATAATTACAAAAAAAATAAGAATTAAATCACATAGAAAAAAAAATTAAAGGATGATGAAATCCTAAAACCAACTTTAATTAAAAAAATTAAAACAAACAAATAATAATTAAAAGAATAGAGATCAAATCTTCTAAATAAAAAATTAAAGGAAGATAAAATTGAAAAAAAAATTTAGAAATCATTTTAAATAAATAAAAAAATACTAATTAAATAAACATGGATAAATCTAAAGAAAAAAAATTTGAAAATGCTAATTTAAAATTTTAAACTGGCATGCACCATAAATCAAGGTGAAGAGAGAAGGGGATAAAAAGCAAAAGCCCACATATACAAACTTCGAGCTCAAAACATTGAATGCGTCATCTTGGAAAAAATGATGCATTAAAATAATTATAACCACACCATAAAAGCTTGTCATTGAATATCAAACATCGTAAAATTCATCGTTTGAAGGCATTGAAGTCTCTATATACACATTAATAACTTTTTATATATATATTTTTTTTATTAAAAAAAATAAAATTATCCATTGGCAAATATATATATGCCAATATATATATATATATATATATATATATATATATATGCGCGTATAAAGTGAAACTCATTTGAAATTAAAATAATAATTATTTTTCAAAATATTTTTTTTTAAAAAAATTTATTATACAAATTAAAACAATCTAAAAATACTAAAATAAAAATTAATTTAAAATAAAAAAAATCATTTTCTTTTTTATAAAAATATTTTCCAACCATAAAATTACGTCAGAATCTACCATCCTTAAAAACAAGCTCATTGATTTTTCCTTGATTTTTCATAAGGCAAAAAATCACTGTAGCGATGAATAATAAATTAGAAAGCCTAGCCCTTGATATTTTGTGCTTCTTATAAGAAAACAAAACAAAAGGTAACACGTGCTTGAATGAGCACACGATGCACGATCCACAGACAACACATCACACATAAATTCTTCAACGTGGCATATCAAGAGTTTGCCATGTCAATTCATCCCCTATTATCAACGGCCAGGATCTAACAGCATTTTATCATGCCAAGATGACACATCCATTAGAGCCAAAGCATCAGATTCACAAACGATTCAACGGTCCGACACTAGAAGTACAACCAAAATACTGTTCCTCATCTAGCATAACAAAAAAACAAAACACACATCCTAAGTATATATTTCGACAAATTTGTGGGCCCCGCAATAAAAACATCGGGCTTGCCAGATTTGCCCTACCACCTGGAGGTCCGGATTACTTCTCTGGCTGACCCGATCCATCTGAAGCCAAACGAGACGCGATCGCTGAGTGATACATCATATCGTGAAACGTAATGCCCTCCACTGTCTTCCTTCTAAGCCGCCTCGCTTTCTCTTCAGTGAACGACCCAAGGGCGAACCTCGATCTGGGGCGACCTGGTTCCTGATCCGAACCCGACACCCCGGATTCCTTATAGGGTATATCATCGCTTGTGCTGCCACCAGCACTGCCGCTGGTAATGTAATCCGGAGAGGAGGACCAGCCAAAGAGCGGGGCCCACCAGGTTGAAGAACCGGACTTCTTGCCATACGGGTCGGGTTTCCTGGAGGATCCGGATGATGCTCGGACAGGTGCTGGGAGGGAGCAAGCGAAAGCGAATGTGGAAGCCATGATGAGAAGAAATTAATCCAAGTTTCTGATCTTTTACCTGGAGAGAGAAAGTGAAGAAAGAACTGAGAGTTTTAGAGATACAAAGTGTTGCGTTGAAGACAGCGAGAAGAATGGAGCTTGTAGCAGGTTTGAGTAAAATTTCAAGGTGGTCGGTCGTGATCACCTGCGGTTAAGTGTACGTGTTATTGTGACCCTAATGGCTTCAAGGACGTGCACGGTATCGTTTTGAGGGTTACGGACCTATGGTACGATTCTTAAAGCGTGTTTGATTTTGGGGTGAGCGTGGAGGGTTGTAGAGGATTAAAAGATGGCGAGTAGTGGATAAGATTGGACACGTGGACGGTTGTTGGAGTTGGGGGTTCAAATTTCGGGCTTTTTGCCTTTTCAGGTCGTAACAGGAAAAGGTGGTGGTGACATGCGTAGCGGAGTTGCGAACAGAAGAGCTAATATATGGACGTACGAGCGTGCAAGGATACAGAAACCAATTATCATAAATTATGGGATGCAAGTGTTTAATGCTATGTGGTTTGTTGTTACGTGTACCATGGATCATTAAGTCTAGACCAGTAGAAGAAATAAAAATAATTAATGACAATATTGATGCTTTAAGCATCATAGATTATATTTTACTTTAATTACTCCAAGGATTTTTCTGTTTTATACCCTTACCGGCACATGCTTTGCTGCAGTCGAGTCAATTGTTTTTATAATTTTAAAAATAATATTAAAGTGATATTGTTTTTAATTTTATAACTTGAGTTATAACCTTTAATGTTAAAGGACAAATAAAAGTTAAAAAACATAAACTGGTATAATCTGAATTGATGTTGGTGAACTTGTGATCTGGATTGTGAAATTGAGACTTCTTTATAGAAAGCATATAAAAAAATTTAATATTTAATAAATTCAAGGTCAAAGACAGAAATCAATAAAAAAAGAGGTGTTAAAAAAGATTTAAAAAGAAAATTAATGTCAACTAAGGGTTTACATCTTTTACCCATGACCTGGGTCATGAGACAAATATGACCACATCTAAAAATATAACAAAGTTTAATTCTTAACAATTCAATGTTGAAAGCTAAAAATTAAAAAAAAATTATAAAAATAAAGAAAAAATTTAACATAAAATTAAAAAATAATAATGTAAAAGCCTCAAGCCAATCTAAGCTAGTATGACAAATGTGTGACCCAGACCACGAGATATCGTCATAGAAAGAAAAATAAAAAAATATAAAGATGCTTAATTTTTAATAAGCCTAATCTTTAATGATAAAATTGAAAAATAAAATCGATGGAAAAAATACATGAAAAAAGATCGATATCAATCTGGGTTAGAATTTTATACTCGTGACAGGGTCATCGGACCGAGACCACTACAACAAAAAAAAAATTAATAAAGCCTAATTCTATGCAAATCAAATATTGAATGATGAATTTCAAAAAAAGATAACCAATTTCAAGAAAGGAAAAAAAAATAATAATTAAAGAATAAGGTTCAAATCTCATATAAAAATAAAATGATAAATGATGAAATTAAAAATAATTTTTTTAAAAAATAATAATTAAAAGAATGAGGATCAAACTTGATATAAATACCAAATAGAACAAAATACTAAAGGATGAAATTGGAAAAAGAAAATATTAAAAAAAATCAAGAGAAATCAAAAGAATAAGGGTCATAATTGAAATAAGAAGAAAATGAAGGATTACTCTTAATTTTGGTTGAGCTAGCATGTTTTCTAATGGGAGAAGAGAAAAAAAAAAGTGGGGAGAAAAAAAATCAACTGTTGCTTAACCACCATCATATGGCTTACACATGCCACCCCCATAAATAGGCCTCCACGTGATCCATCAAAAAGGGAGAAAAAATCATCACTCTTATACCTCTTACACCCAAACATGTGTATGATGATCAAATAAAGTTTGAAAAAAATAAGGTGACATGGGTAGAGAAAATCAAAGTGAGGAACAAGGTGAGAGAAGACTATCTATCAGATTTAGCCACAACTCAAAACACTTCTCCCACTACCCAAAACCATTCAACCAAAAACTTAAACCATTCGGTCACTTCTGAAACAAACCTAAATCTGACCGAGAGTAGAGGTAAGACCCGAAGAGTAAAGAAAATAAGTGAGTGAAGTGTGAATTATGTGGAAAAACTAAAGAAACAACTTAATTTTTATGTTAAAGAAGGTGAGGTTAAATCTATCTATTATTCAAACCAATCAATATTTCTCTTTGTTTACAAGGACGTTTATTTTAATACTAACAAACTTGACCTTTCTATTCTTAATGTTTGTGTTTTTTTTCTGGTAAAAGTTTGATGATGTGTTTTCTGGTGAGATTCCTAGTGGATTGCCACCGATAAAAAAAAAAATCAAACATCATATTGATCTTATACCTAAACAGTGATTCCTAATTAACTAGCCTATTAAAGTAATCTTGAGAAAATAAAAGAGCTTTAAAAATAGGAAGAAGAGTTGATGACAAAAGGTTATATACATGAAAGTATAATTCCTTGTGTTGTTTCTATATTACTTGTGCCTAAAATGATGGAACTTTGAGAATATGCGGTGATTGTAAAGCAATCTATAACATAAAATGTGAAATATAGACATCTTATACCCAGGCTTAATGATATGTTAGATGAATAGTATGAGTTGTGTATATTTTAAAATTTTGATTTAAAAGCTGAATATCATCATATTAAGATAAAAAAGGGAGATAGGTGGAAAACTTCATTTAAGACTAAGTATGGATTATATGAATGATTAGTAATGTCTTTTGGTTTAACTAATGTACTTAGTACATTTATGAGGTTAATGAATCATGTGTTAAGATCATTAATTAGAAAATTTATAATTGTGTATTTTGATGACATTCTAGTCTATAACAAGAACTTGAATAAGCATGTTAATTGTATGCTAATCTGGAAAAAAGTGTAGTTTTTGCATGAATAGAATTGTGTTTTTTGGATATGTTGTAACTTCACAAGGTATCGAAATGGATGAAACAAATGTTAGGGTTATCTATGAATGTCCTACACCTAAATATATGAATGAGGTGTCTATGGATTAGCTAGCTTTTATAGATATTTTGTTAAAGATTTTAGTACTATAGTTGATTCATCGAATGAAATTGTGAAAAAATCTGCTGGTTTTAAATGGGATAAAGAACAAGATTCAACTTTTAATATGTTAAAAGAAAAGTTATGATTTGCACATGTTTTAACTTTACCTGACTTTACAAAGATTTTTGAAATTAAGTGTAATACATCTAAAGTAAAAATAGCAGTTTTTTCATTGCAGGATCAAAGACATGTTACTTATATCAGTGAAAAGCTATGTGGAGTTATCTTGAACCATCCCACATATGACACAAAGCTTTATGTTTTGGTAAGAACACTTGAAACATGACAACAATATTTGTGGTTAAAAGAGTTTGTAATCCATTTAGACCATAAATTCTTGAAACATTTGAAAAGATAAGGTAAGTTGAATAAGAGACATGTCAAATAGGTTAAGTTCATAGAGACTTTTCCTTATGTGATAAATACAAGTAAGGTAAATAAAACATAATGACATGTATTTTCGCACAAGTATATCTTTTTAAACACCATGAATATAAGATCGTTAGGATTTTAGCATGTGAATGATTTTGATTTTTTCAAAATATATAATGCATGAACTTTTAGACTTTAGTAAATCTTATTGAATATATGATTATTTATTTAAGAAAAATAGATTATATGTACCTGATAGTTCTATACATGAATTGTTTGTTCGTGAAGCACACAAGGATAAAAAATATAGCATCTTGGTATTGCCAAAACTTTGGCTGTATTGCATGAACACTTTTATTGGCCGAAGATAAAAAGAGATATGCAAAGAATATATGAGCAATGCATTGCATTTAGAAAAGCAAAATCTAAAGTATAACCACATAAATTATACACGTCTTTACTTGTACCTTCTGAACCATAGGTAGATATTTTTATGGACTTTGTTGTAGGTTTACCTAGGTCAAAGAAAGGTAAAGATTCTATTTTTGTGGTGGTTGATAGATTTTTCAAGATAACATATTTCATTACATGTCATAAGACTGATAATGCATCTCACGTATCATATTTGTTTTTTAGGGAAGTTGTATATTTGCATGGTATTTTTAGAAGTAGAGATTCAGATCATGAGATTAAGTTCCTTAGCTATTTTTAAAGATTTTATGCAAAAAAATTAGGTACTAAGCTTTTATTTTCAACAACCTATCATCCTCATATAGATAAGCAAACTGAGATAGTGAATAAGACTCTATCACAACTTTTACATGTTATCATTAAAAAAAATTCTAAAAAGTTGGAAAGCATGTTTGCCTTTCATTGAGTTTTTTTTTATAATAAAACTATGCATTCAACTACTAATTTTTCTCCTTTTAATGTTGTTTATGGATTTAATCCACTGACTCCTATAGATTTGATTCCTTTGCTTATGGAAGAAAAGAAAAAATTGAGAAAAACTTATATGCTTCCAAAGTAAACAAGGGTTGTAAATAAGTTGTTTTTCAACTAGATGATTGGGTTTGAGTGCACATGTTTAAGGAACAATTTCCTAAGCATAGAAAATTAAAATTACAGCCATATGGTGATGGTCCATTCCAAATTCTAGAGAGGATCAATGACAATGCCTACAAAATTGATCTTCCATATGAGTATGGTGTTAATGCTACCTTTAATATTGTTGATCTTACTTTATTTGATTCAGGTTTTGACTCGAGGTTGAATCTTTTCGAGGAGAAAAGAGATGATACAAATCAATCCATAAACACCATTAAATATCCATTATATGTTCCAATTGAGCCAATCATAAGGTCTAGAATAAAAGCATTGAAAAAGGCAATATATGAGCTTGTTACAAAGGTTTTGGCTAGGGTTGGAGATCCATTGGAGCATCAAGAGGAGGTTATGATCCATTTAATTCAAGTGCAAGAAGGGCCCAAGACCAATCCATCTACAACTTTAAAATGACGACAATTTCTCCTTTCATTACAAGGAATATGTGGCAGCAAAATAAAGTAGTTTATTAGATACTAAGGACATTTAATTTTGGCATCAATAGGAAATAAATGGGCAGCAACTTTTCCTTCAAACAAATGAATTAATTAAAGTCTATAATTAGTTTTCCAAGTCTATAAAAGAAACACAAGTGGCAATAAATTCTTCCTTCTTTCCCAGGATATGTGTGGCGACTAAGGGCTTTATAAATACTTTAGTTCCAGTTATCTTTTATTTCTTTTAGTTCTCTTTAACTTTTGTCAGTTTAGAGAGAATTTTTACACTTAATTTTTCATTCTTAATTTATGCTTTTAGGATTGATTAATTAGCTAAGGCCCAACACTTGTTTAAGCTTAATTAATAATTAGTTTTCAGTTATAGACTAAGACTTATTTTGGTAGATACTTTCAAGTTTATTAGTATAGGTTTTGGTTCAGTTTAATAAATAAGCTGATTTAGCCCATAATGGTAGACCCATTAGGATTTTTATTTTAAAGAGTATAAATACTTTTTGTAAAGACAAAATATTCCAACTTGATAACACTATTGTTGTCGAGTTTATTTAGCTTGTGTTAGAGAGATTATCATATTATTTGGTTCTCTAATAAACTAAATTGAATTATCAAAGATTAATTGGCTTTGTGACGTCTTTCTTATACTTCTCGTTTGTGAATTGGTATCCATTAGGTAGGGGCACTTATTCCAATAGTGTTGATGCCTTAGAAAAAGTTTTTATTGTATCACACTCCTATCAGACCTGTTTTTGCTTTTTAGGATTCATTGTTAATCTTGTTGTGAGTTACATGACCACATGATTACGAGGCTCGCATCACTTACCTTTTGAATTTTTTTCATCATTATATGTAAATTCAAAATTCTCTGACCACTTTTAAAATTACCAAGCTTTAAGATAACAACACCACTACTGTTGTTGGGTATAAGATCTTGAATACTAAACACTTAAAGCCTCTTTAGCCATTGTACAACTTCAGCACCTTCCCCACAAACCAAACCAACAACTCCATCTTCACTCCACTACTTTAAACTTAACATTTTCTTCCACAACTTAGGTTCTCATCAATACAGTTTTTTTCAAATGGTTGTACTAGATCATTATAGTGATTTTGTTGTAGGATTTTGGTCTACTTTCTACCATGAACTTGTATAATTTAGCTCTTATATAGTTTCTCTTTATCCTCTTATCATTTCACAAGCTATACTATTTGAGTTTATTAAAAAGCTGATCTAAATAACATTAATTTTGAAATTGGAAGAACTTCTTCACAAGTTATTATCAAAGGAGATTAGATTACGGATCGATCATGGTAATGGCAATAATAGGCAGATTTAAGTTAAAATTTTAGATTACAACAGATGATTGTAATTGTATTTCAAAAATTAGTTTTAGCATTAGAATTGAATTGAAAAAGGGATGGGGGGATTATCATTATGTACTGTTGAAACAAAAAGTTGTGTATGTTAAAAGTAGTGTCAAAAGTTTTATTTTGAAAGAAAGAACACACACAAACTTAAATTGGAAAATCTTTAGGACTTATATATCTATTTTCTTCTTCTAATTCATTTTTTTTATTAAATTAGTTTCTTAAATATATAGTTCATTAAATGATAATAAACAAAAACATGGGAGCTTCTCAAGCAAAAGTTGACCATGTCTAACAAGCTCTTTTAATCGAGGTAAATTGACCCATCTATAAGCCAAATTAGATGAAATTGACCAAAAATAAAATATAAAATGCAAACAGACAAAAAGACACAAATCTAGGAGCTAAGATGAAGTTTATAGAATTCATTATAAATTAGAAGGGGGTAAGAAATTAAAAAACAAAGATTTAACACATCAGAATAAGTTACAAATTTCATCAAGCTTTGGTAATTATTTTTTCTATCAACACAATTTTCTTTTATCTATAAAAAAAAGGTTACAAATAAGCAGTATTACTCACTTTTCTAGAAAGATCTGCTAGGATATCCAATCTCTCTCGTCAAGAAGAAAAATCACAGAACAAAAAAGCGATCTAACATATTAGGTCTCAATAGCACAACATCAAGCAAATCTAGTTTACTGCTTGATCATTTGATAAAGGAAGAACATGGTTGACATAAAGTTAGCCTTCAAAAAGTGAAAAAAATAATAATTAAAAAACTAAGTAACAAAAATTTCTCAAAATCAATGTTAATCAAAGAGTTGTAAACATTTGACAACGAATTCCTAAAAATGTTGAAAATTAAAGCATTGTATATGATACGGTTCAACCTATGGTTTGGACTTGGGTTACTCATGATAGAGATTTAATTGGGAGCTAAGGTTTGAGGGGAAGACCATTCAGCAGGTGGGGGGTTTTCCTTAGGTTTTAGCTTGTATTTCATTCAGCCACGTTAGGTTTTCAGCTTGGGATGCATTTGGCTAGATTGGGTTTGTTGGTGTTGGTGGGTTCAACCCAATTATGAAAGAGTTAGTTTCGACCAAATATGATTTGGGCCTTATAAATGTGTATATGCTTAGGCTACATAAGGTCCAAAATTGGTAAGGATTAATTAGAGTGTTGTGGTAATTTTACTACAAGGATTTGTAAAAATTCTTAGCTAAGTTTAGGTTTATGATGGGCGGTTACAATGCTAAATTAGAGACGAAATTATTGTGTCTCCATATCAGACAAGAATTTCATATCTAACATGGAAACCAAAGGGAGACAACATGTGAGAGTAAATTCCCCTATTTATTTGTCCATTACAAGTAAGGATTCCTTTCCTTGCAAGGAAAATAAGAGGCGGCCAAATTTGGAGGACTTTCCTTATTGTTTTTTTTTTTTCCTCTTACTAGATTTCTTACTTTAAAGGGAGATTGTGGAAGGCTTTTAAAATGGAAGAATTTAACAACTCTCATCCCTATTTTTAAAAGCTTTATTTCAACCAAACAAGGGAATAAGATCAAGTATTCAAGGTAGCATGTTCCAATGATGGAAAGAGTTCTAAAAGAGTCGCCAAGCATACATTATTCCTAAGCAAGAAAGTTAATCAAGCTAGGGATGCTTTTGAGGGATTGATTGTTTCCTTGTATTATTCTGAATATTTTACTTAGTTTTTATGTTATTTTAAATATTATTTGAACTATAATATTTTAGTTTAGGTTTTTAAGTTTTGGGGTTTGTTTTGGCCCAAATTAAGTGTTTTAGGTATGTTTTATGCATTTTATCTTAGAAATATATAATGTTTTCCTTGCTGTAAATTTCAAAAACCTTCAGATGAATAATATTATTGTGTTTTGCTTAAAGCGAATGTGTTCTTTGTTGTGCCAAAGAAGAAAACTTGACTTATTAAGGTATAACTGATCTTGTGGCATCAATTCATAAATTTCAATACTTCTGGTTTTTAGTTACAGGTTAACTCTGGGTCAAGTTTCTCAAACCTGATTTTCGGTTTTCTTAGAAAAATATTATCTTATTTGGGAATTATTTGATCACGTGATCAAAAGGTCCACATCAATTGGTATCAAAGCTAGGCTTCAAAATCAGGTTATACCCCTGATTTCTTAGTGTCAATTTCATCTTTGTCTTTGTATTTTTGTTTTTGATCGGAATCCTAAGTGCCAGTTTTGGTCATATTTATTTTCTTTTCGGTGTGATTTCTTGTTTATTTTCATTATTATTGTTGTTTTTGGAGTAAAAAAGAAAAAAAATTACACACCAAAAATGTTAGTTTGGTTAAATTTGGTCTGATTACATCTGTTTTGCGTCAGCTTATCAAAACACCTCAGAATTGACTCATATTTCATATTTTAGTTATTTGGAGGTGAGAATATACCAATTTTAAATTTTCAACTCATTTGGGTATCAATTTCTTAGGGTTCTAGATTCGGATAAAAAAGGTTGTTACTTATTTTTTTTTGCGTCAGTATATCAAACGTTATCATAATTGTATCAAAATTGATATTATGTTTATTTGGGCTGGAAACACACCAAATATAAGTTTTTTTGCTCAACTAGATGTCATTTGGTCTAGGGTTTAAATTCAGTTTAAATTAATGTTTTCATATCGTAAACTTTATTTGTGTCGTGTCTTCGCCTCGTTTTGATATTATCTCTGCGAACATCATCAATATAGACTTCTAGCATTGAATTTACTTATAATTGAAGCCTTTATGTGAAACATGAGAGGAGAGTACACACGTGAGAGAGTGAATAAGGAAACATAAATTGTTTTTTATACCACTAACAAAAATTTACAAATTCACGATAGCTAAGGAAAAGCAAGGAAAACCACCTTATATGATGATGAATCAACTACAACTTTAGATTCAAGGTGTAACACAAATAGTGGAGAGGTTTAATTTGGTGATGGGTATTATGCATGAAAGGATGGAAATGTGTGGTGCTGATAGGGAATATTATAGGGTTGATCAAGATGGAAAGCATGTTAGAAGGCATGAGATGCATATAAGTCCGATTGTTGATGTTGATTTTAACGTGATAGGTGATAAGGATGATGATGTAGTGTCTTGGGGCTATATGAATTAGATTCGATAGCCTAGGAATAAGAGGTTTCATAGAGTTAGGAGGGCATGTCAACTCGGCCAAGAAGATGATTTGGGTGATTTTGGATATCGTGGTGCTATGAGTGTAGAAGGGAACTCTAGTAAACTAAAAATTTCAAGTTTCCAAGATAGAATCGATCCTGAGGTTTATTTGGAGTGCGAGAGTTAGGTCGATTGTTGACATTGATTTTAATGTGATAGGTGATGATGATGATGATGTAGTGTTTTGGAGCTATAGAAATTAGATTCGACAGCCTAGGAATAAGAGGTTTCATAGGGTTAGGAGGGCAGATCAATTCGACCAAGAAGATGATTTGGGTGATTTTGGATATCGTGGTGCTATGAATGTAGAAGGGGACTCTGGTAAATTAAAATTTTCCAGTTTTCAAGGTAGAAATGATCCTATAGCTTATTTGAAGTGGAAGAAGAAAGTGAATTGGATCTTTCATTGGATCTTTCATTCTGATGTTTGTTCTAAGAAAAAAAATGTGAAAATTGTTGTAATTAAATTTGTTGATTATGTTGTAATATATGGGATCAAATGGTGACTTCCTGGAATAGGGATGGGGAAAGACTTATTATAGATATATAGGTTGATATGAAAGTTTTCTCAATTATAAGAAGTTTTATAAAAAATTTCAGAGTTTGAGTAGATTTTTAAAAATGATAATGAATAAAATAAAAAAATAAAAATCATGATGATTACAACCCCCTCCCTAAAAGTAAAAATAATAATAATAATAATAATAATAATAAAGGGGCTGAGGGGCGAGTCATTATGTTTCCTTGGATAAAAACTGTCCACGAAAAGAGCGCGCCTTTCGCCTCCGCCTTTTAAAACCAGAACGTGGCGCCTTTATTAACCGCTCACCAATTGGTTGACAACAGTTGTCAAAGAATATGAGGTGGATGGCATGGCATGTAAAATTGTAAAACATGTCCACGTAATGGCAGCGGGTATTTTGAGAGAGGACAAAAGGGCATTTCTTAGGAGAATAATTACTAAATTAAGGATGGTCAATTATAGCAGAAAAGACTAGTTAATTGTTTTTTTTCCCATAGTAATTAATTACTTAGCTTTTTTTATTTTAAATTAAAGGGACTAGGTTATAATTAGCTGCTAGCAATCATGATAATTTAAATATAAAAATTTAAATATAAAGACTCACTCTAATTTACTTTATTTGTCGAAGCTAATTCATCTAATTTTATTTACATTATGTTTTTAAATTTAATGGTTAAAAGTTTGATAATTTTAGCTCTTAAATATAAAAAAATAATTAATTATATTGATGAAAGTAGTTAAAGGTTTTATATTATAAAAATACCCTTTTGGATATACATCTAGAGCTTATTAATTTAATAGTTTTTTTTAGATGAGTATTTTCTATTAAAAAAACCCCAATTAATTTGAGATGGGCTTATTAATTTTAAAAAAGTTTTTTAAAAAATATTTAAATTTCTAGTTTCTAATTAATATTTTTTGTTTTTTTGAATTATTTTAATATATTAATATCAAAAATAAATTTTAAAAAATAAAAATATATATTATTTTAATATATTTTCAAAAACAAATAATTTAAAAAATAATCTTTACTGTGATTCAAACACGTAACTACTATAATTAATTAATTCACCTCTACCGCCTGGCAAGCTATGCTGTTGTCATCACTTTTCGCTAACAACGGCGTACTAGTGTTGTCAGCTTATATGCACCGCTCACCATAACTTCCCCTCATACGCAGTGTGCATGGTGCAGATTAGCCCTCTCCTCCACAAAATCCACCTCTACCCTCCTTATCCTATACCCCAAGAGCTCGTTAGCCAGTCAGCGTCATCCAATTCAATTTAAAGCTCCCTCCCTCACTTTTTCGCGATGCAATGCAATGCAATTATCACTTTGTTTGTCTAAACCTGCTCAGCACTTGAAGAACCCTCTAATGGCTGCATCCGGGTCGGGTTCCATCATGTGGTTCAGGAAGGGGCTTCGGATCCACGACAACCCAGCCTTAGAATATGCTTCCAAAGGGTCTGATTTTGTTTATCCAGTTTTTGTGATTGACCCGCATTACATGGAGCCAGATCCAAAAGCCTTCTCTCCAGGGTCAAGGCTCGCCGGTCTGAACCGGATCCGTTTCCTGCTAGAGAGCTTAGTAGATCTCGACACGAGTCTCAAGAAGCTGGGTTCGAGGCTTCTGATCTTAAGAGGAGAGCCAGGTCAGGTTTTGACTCGGTGCTTGAAAGAATGGGGTGTGAAAAAGCTTTGCTTTGAGTATGACACTGATCCACATTATCAAGCTTTAGATATTAGAGTTAAGGTAACAATACTATTTTCTCTTCTTTTATTTATTTAATTTTATTGTTATTATTAGTTCTTTTTCCTCATGAGTTTTGGTGATATGGTTTTTTTAACCTGTTGATCAAGATCAATAAGTTGGTTACAGTGCAAAACAAGTGAGTTTCATGTATGGCCCGAAGCAGGGGTGGAGCTACATAGGGGGGGGGGGGGGGGGGGGGGGAGGGGGGGCGGGGGGGGGGGGGGGGAAGGGGGGCAGTTGCCTCCTGAAATTTTCAAAATATTCATTTTAGCCCTCTTTAATTTTAATTTTAATTTTATCATTTTAAATTTATCCTCTTCTTTTTAGATGTTTGCCCCCCACATTTCTTGCAATTCTTTATTTGCCCCTTATTGTTGAATCTTAGCTCCGCCCCTCGTCGGAGGGTGGTTGCCAAAATGGACAGTAACATTTCGCTTGCACAGTAACGCTGATATGATAATATATATATCATGGTTAGTACAGGAAAAATGGTGTTGTACCATTTATCATGAGGCAGTTACGTTCAGGCGGTGCATGATATTCATTTGCTGTCCTGCACCACCATCAACTTGCTGACACATCAGTAGCTTGAGAAGCCATCTTGCAAACATTCATAGAAAAGCTAAGCGGAACGGAGCATGACACCGGTCCATTTTTGCAAGATTTAGACATTGAAGTTAAAGCACTATACTGTATTCTCTCTATATCCACGTTCTTAAAGCTGTTAAAATCATCGCAATCGAATGTTTCGTAGCCCATTAAAAATTGCATTTCTCAACGAAATTCTACACTCTTTTCATGCACCCGAGAAAGAAAAAAGAAAAACATTAGGATCTGTTCATACTAAAATTAAATATTTGGTAGTTTGCCACTTATGCATTGGGTATATATCATTGACAGTTTTAAGAGTTGTCTTTTCATTGTTTTAATTCTAGAATCTTAATGGTTTTTAGTGTTCCTTTATTATTTCAAAATTTCAAGTTCTAAGGTCGATTTCCTCCACCTTAGTAAGGCCCAACCTGAATTAAACCCATTGTCGGCTCTATGAATGAATGTTGTTTGAAGTGTGAACATTGAATACGAAGTACATGTATAGGGAGTGCTAAATAGTTCTTGTAAGTATGTGCCTGAGTTGCCTATCCCTGCTGATAGGAGGGTTGAATCATCTATGTTCTTACAGGAATATGCCTCTGCAGCAGGGATTGAAGTTTTTTCTCCTGTCAGTCATACACTTTTCAATCCAGCAGATATCATACAAAGGGTAGGTTAGAAGTGGTATTGTCATGTTCGTTGACATAATTTCTTTTACTGATGTGGAGCTGTTTTATTTGTTTTATCATACTAATATTGGCTACTTTTTTCCTGTTGCAATGGTTCCTATCCAAAAAGAATGGAGGAAAGCCCCCACTGACTTACCAATCATTTCTAAAGCTCGCTGGACAACCTTCATGGGCATCATCCCCACTTTTAACCTCTATTTCCTCACTTCCTCCAGTCGGAGATGTTGGAAGCTGTGAGATTTCAGAAGTTCCAACTATCAAAGACCTTGGTTATGGAGACATTGAACAAGTATGAATTTATCACTGCTCTAAGATTATTCCATTTTTGGACTTCTGATAAATAAAAATTTGTTTGAAGGAATGGATTCCTTTCAGAGGAGGCGAATCAGAAGCATTGAAGAGGTTGAAAGAATCAATCAGTGATAAGGTACATTGTAGTAGCACCCATGAAGTTTTTGCTTTCTTGACTAGCTGATAATTAGAAGATGAAGTCATTCACGCTTATATTTAGTTTATGAGTTTCATTTTTTCCCCGTGGTTTTTGCGATCCAATAATTCATGTAAGGTTTTATAATGCAACAACCTGAGTTTGTTCTTACACGTTCAATGTTTGTTTTCTTGAAGTTTTATTAATGTTTGAGTCTGGTTATACTGCTTAGCCAATCCCAACTAATATGGGACTGTTGTTTGCTTTAGTTGAGATTATGGTTATCAGCTAATGTTATATTCATGCAAGTGGAGAGAGTTTTATGGCGATGTTTTTGGAGAAGCTCTCTTGTTGCTCTGGGGAGTGACACGTGGCAGTCAGTTAGCTGTTGTTGGTTGATCAATTGTTGGTTAGTTTTGGAGGGAATATCTGTTAGGCTAGTTGGTTAGTGCACGTGTGAAAGGGGATGGAAAGTCAGGCAGTCAGTTTGGCACGTGCTTTGTTAACGAAATGGAAGAAGTTATAATCTTCTGATTTCTATCCTGTAACCTCTCTCTCTCGAACAACAAGTCTCTTTTACATATCTAGATTCATCTGTGCTCTTTTTACCTTCCTGCAACAAGCTTTTACAATCCAATAAAGGCATATTTCAATGCATTTCTGAATTGATGGATTCATGTTCTTAAATTCAATCCTGCAAACAACATTGAATCTATATTCATTGTTCCTCAATCTACTGGTCACTTCATGCGTATAGCGTTCCCTCATACCCATTAGAACCCACTCACTCTCCTATTTAAATGTTCCTCCTGTAGCTTTCACAAGAACACATGAACACCTTGCTTGTACAAAACTAGGAAGTTTGCCCCCTTTCAGGTTATGAGATTTTATCTGGTTTTACTGAAATCCCATCAACAGTAGTCACATGTTTTTCTTGAATTCGTAACCATAGTGTTCCTCAATTTCTGTCTTGCAGTATCTAGGTGTAGCATTTATGTTGCTCACCTTTTCTTGGTATTGCAGGAGTGGGTAGCAAATTTTGAGAAACCTAAGGGCAATCCTTCTGCGTTTGTAAAACCTGCAACAACTGTGTTATCACCTTACTTAAAGGTGAGCAGCCGATTACTTTGTCGGTCATTAAATCTGTTTTACTTGTCACAAGAGTTGTAACATGCAGCTACAAAATTCTAACTAAAACTCTCAGGTTATCAACAAACCCTTCATCATTCTTTATTTTCGTTGCCATTGTTTTAATCTCCCAGGCAGTTTGGCTGTCTCTCTTCCAGGTATTTCTATCAATGCCTTCAAGATGTCTATAAAAACGTCCAGAAGCACACGTCACCTCCTGTATCTCTTGCAGGCCAGGTCAGTTAAACTCCATCAATCATTTGTAATGCTTGTTGCACATGCTGCTACACTTGAATTTAGATTCAAATTCTGGCAGTTGTTATGGAGAGATTTTTTCTACACTGTGGCTTTTGGCACTCCCAATTTTGATCGGATGGAGGGCAATAAACTATGCAAGCAGGTAAGCACCAGCCATCATATATGCTATATTTCCTTAACTTATGTATATCTCTTCTATTAGTTTTTTTCCTTGTTTTGTTTATTGCAATTTGAAAGGAGCTGGTTCCTTTTTCTTCAAAAAGGGCTACAGATCCCTGATGTCTGGTTCATGCCATAGCATTATTTAAAATTTTGCTCTGAGAAGACCCTCTATAAATGTAGTTTTGGTTATTTGGAACTTACTTATGATTGGGTGTTATTTATTTATTTATTTTTAATGAGGGCTGGTGCTTAGCGATTCCTTTATCTTCTTATATATTTGAAAATCAAACAAGGAAATACTATCTGCTGTCTTCATTTTAATTTCTGCTTGCATGGATTTCCTCTATATTACAAGGCCATGACTTCATACCTATGTGGAATTATAGATACCATGGAATGATGATGATGAATTGCTAGCAGCTTGGAGGGAAGCTAGAACAGGATACCCTTGGATTGATGCCATCATGGTCCAGGTTAGATTTGTTGCAAAACTACTAATTGTTCAGTTTTTCAATTTATATTCCAAAACAAGTGTGCTGATCCAGTTCTAGCAAACTCACTGGAAGTTAAATATGTGTTATTCTTGTAGCTCCGCAAGTGGGGTTGGATGCACCATCTAGCACGGCATTCTGTTGCATGTTTTCTCACTCGTGGGGATCTGGTATATTGCCAATATATCCTCCTCTCTTTTTCTTAATCTCCTCTGTTACTGACCTGAATCATTACTGCTTATAGTTTCTTCACTGGGAAAGAGGTCGTGATGTTTTTGAGAGACTTCTGATTGATTCAGATTGGGCAATAAATAATGGAAATTGGCTATGGCTATCGTGCTCATCCTTTTTTTACCAGGTATGCAGAAGCAGTATAAACAAGTTTTGATGATACCGTCACTAATTGGTTGGTAGGGACTTGCATCATTCCAAAACTCCAAGATAGCATGGGACCTTCAGCACTCTGACTGCATGTGAGACTCATGTTTAGTGGTCTTTCAGAAAAAAATCAGTTCAAAAACTATCAAAGTATTATATAGGGGAATGATTGTCTCATTTGATAATTTTGAATCATCTAATTTCAGCATTTTTTTCTGGCAACATTCTAAAGGTTTGAACAGATAATATTACATGGCGAAATAAACCGAAAAGCACATAAGATTCCTTATATCTAGTAGGAAATACTGGTTGATTTGTTTCCCGATCCCTTATCTGCTGCCTGCGTTTGCCTGAATTGAGCTTCGATGCTCGTTTCCTTTTTCCCCTTCAAAACATTACTGCTCTGTTTCACAATTTGTTGTGCTCTAGCTTTCTATAATTTTTAATGGTTTTTCTGCTGACAGTATAACCGTATCTACTCACCAATATCATTTGGGAAGAAGTATGACCCAAATGGTGATTATATAAGACATTTTCTCCCTGTTTTGAAAGGTAATCTGGAGTTCCTATCATGCCATTTTATTTCTTTTGGCTGAGTGTAAATTGTTATATGCATTTTATCATTATACAAATGCTCAGATATGCCAAAGGAGTACATCTATGAACCATGGACAGCTCCACCAGGCATTCAAAGAAAAGCAAAGTGCATAATAGGAAGAGATTATCCAAAACCAGGTCTGTTGTCTACCATTTATTGTGCCTAATCCTTAGTTATACACCATTATCTGGATCCGGTCGTTTTTTCCAAGGGATTTGTAGTAAGTTGATTTATTCACTCGCAGCAATAATGCCTTAGAAGCCATGCTATATCCATTACTATGTGCCATTGGTACAAAAAAAGTGCTGCACTCTGTCGTAGCACGGTTCATTTTGAATTTGCCACTCGCCTGCCAAATGCCAAACTAGGAGTCCATGTGTTATTAGCGTCTGCCTCCTGTTTACCTATTTTCCCAATAATTTTGTTTTGCAGTTGATTTGCCATGCATTTGCATGCAGTTGGGAGTTATACTTATTTTCACCCTCATGCTTGTTTCAGTGGTGTATCATGATTCTGCAAGCAAAGAGTGCAAGAGGAAGTTGGCAGAAGCTTATGCATTAAACCAAAAATTGAATGGCCAGCTGAGCCAAGAAGATTTAGATAATCTAAGGAGAAAATTGGAGCAAGATGAAGACCTAGAGCCAAAAATTAGAAGGCAAAGACAAAAAGTTGGTCACCTGACCTGAGAAGCTTTCTGCAAAACTTCTCAGGGAAAGAGGAAGAGGATGTGTTGGATATACTTAAAGTAAATTTTGGATTTTATTGATTCAGGCTGACCAGTAGGCATGAGGCAAAGAAATTTGGACGCAAGCTCTTGGCGAGAACATACTATGGCTGTAGGAAAATTTTAAATGTTCAAGCTGCTCGAGCAGCTTAGTTTGATTCAGCTTTCTTGAAGGGAAGTGCTTTTCTAAATTGTGTATCAATTAATAACGGTTGTTTTAGCATGGTTATTAGAACTGATCTAGGGTGCCACCATGCTCAAGACGTGGGTCACGCTGGCCAACCTAACTCCTTAATTAGGCTTAGATTTCATCAACCCAAGCCCGATAAAAGCCAACCGGTAAGCCTTTTTTTTTTTTTTTGATCATCCCATGTTATGGGTTATGAATTTGATATTTAACCAAGTTAATAAGGAATTATTTAATATATTTTCATCTTAATATTAAAACAAGAAAAAATACAATTTTTTTTTTCTTTTTTAAAATCGACTTATATTTTTATAAGTTGTTTGGGTTATTTTTGATCTAATCAAGTCAACTCAATAATATCGTAGCAACTCCTCCATGATGTATTTGAAGTAGGCAAGCAATAAAGTCTAGGGGTTTACTAGATTAACCTATTTGGTCGAATATAATGATATCTTTTGAAGAGTTCCCGCAACATATCTAGACCTTTTATTTTAAAGAAAACACTATTGCTTAGAATTTGTTTTTGAATAGTTTGGGTAACATTGTCTTTTGTTTTAGCAAAGGGGCAAACAAAGCGTTGTTTGTCCCATTAACTTAAAAAAAAGCTTACAAATTTGGGCTTGCACTTGTTGAAACATGCGCAAGCTCTTTTTTTGTGAGCTAGACAGTAGGCTTTGCCTATTAGTCTTATAACATCTGGACTCATTATTATTTTTTTTTAATTTACATAATAGTTTTTTTAAAGAAAAATTTATATAACCTGCGACAACGGGTCAAATAACCGGTTGTTATTTAATTGGATTGCATGGACTCTAAATTCTAGTGGGGCAAGAATGGATGGTTCACTTGCTCCTGTAGCTTACCAACACTCCAATGGCTACATAATTTTTATAGTGTTACTAAGTGTTTTTAAAATATTATTTTTAATGTTAATTTCAAGTAACTATGATAGCAAATCAAAGGGTGCCTCTTCTTATTTATTTTTAGTCATTTTTTAGCAATTAAATTCTATTTAGAATTTATATCAATATCCTTAAAAATATTCCAAACACAAAAATTAATTTAAATCTTGAAATTAAATTTAATTTTAAAGATTTCAAACAACCTGGATGAGGTTTACTTTGAACTTTAAAAAAGAAAATTGAATTCATTTTCTTGATGGGTCAATACTATAGGCCATTTAATTTGGGTCCACCAAGACCAAATCCTGTGATTTGCTTCCTTTAGGGTAAAACAAATCTTACAACTAAAATGGTGTTTCCATACCAAAAATAGTTAATTCCACTTAAATTTTGATTCTAATATTTCATCTTGACTTGATTATATTTTATTAGATATTTTACTACTTGTAAATATTTGAATATAATGTAATAGGATTAACAACTTGTGTAATAGAAATAACACCACCCAAAACTTTATATTAATCACTTTTCTTCAAATAATTAAAATTAAAAAAAAAACCATGAGTAAAATCATTGTAGTCTACGACCTTGATCACTATGGGTTGGAACAATGAAATTATTTTTTGATATTTTTAAACAAAATTATTGAACTTACTATGGGGTAATATGATTTTTTTTACCAGGATTCATTTGTCATTAACAAACAAATCGAGGCAACTAGGTCATTTTTTTCGGACAATAAAATAACTGAATTACCCTTAAAAACAAACTTCTAGGTTCTTTTTAGTTTTTTTTTTTCACTTTTAAAGCTAGTAAATTGATCATATTACCCTTTAAAGCAAACTTTTTTTAACTAGTCCAAGGACGTTTTCATATTTTTATCAGTTTTTTTTATATATATAATTGACTTGATTAGTGAGAAATTTAGTATTTTAATAAATTTTAAATATAGTTAAAAAAAGGTTGGCATATGGGAACGCATATGCCCTTTGGGCGGAGCGTAAGACACTATCTAATGGCCAAACATCGGCTTTCACGATGACTTTCGAGACATCACAATACTTTATTCCACATGGGGTGACATGGGCAGTGTTTTAGGCAATTGCATGTCGCCAACAACCTCTTTTTTCTTCTTCTTTTCTTCTTTTGTCTCTCCTCTACTTAAAATTCGCGCTTGTCATTCAAAATTTCAGAGTTGTCATCTCATTTACTGATATTTCAACTTTAGTCCTTATTTTTTTTGTTTTTTGCTCTTTTGTCGAATCTCAATTTCATCACTGGATCTATAATTGTGATTTGTTATTTTTTTTTTCAAATCTAATCCTCATTTTTTTATTATGATTTTTTGTTTTGGATTCTTTTGTAAATTTGATTTTTATTTTTAATTTCCCTTTTCAATTTAAATTTCTAATTTGTCATCTCATTTATTTTTTTATTTCATATTTGGTCCTCATTCTCATAAATGCTATTTTTTTTGTTTTCGATTCTTTTGTATAATTGATTTCGTTTTTAATTTTATCATTTAACATTTGAATGATTGAGAATTAGACTTTGTGGTTTTTTCAGATGGGGTGCTTTCGATTTAGTGATTTGGGTCACATGTTTGAAAAATTAACACAAGTTGACATCTTTTTTTTAATTTCATCATTCGTTGTTGTTTGTTTTGAAAAGTAGACCTCATGATTTTCTTCGGTTTCCTTTCAATTAGTTATCTCAATCTTATGATCTAGGTAACAGGTTTGGCTAGTTAACTCGACTACTTTTTAGGTTATTTTTTTATATCTTTTTTTTTGTTCTTCCTTTAAAACTCAATTCTTTTTATTAAGCATCATTATTCTTTCTATTTTGCTTTTTTATTAGGCTATCAAAATCGCATGACTCAACTTGCGAGGTTTGATGACCTTACTTGGGTTTGTAGTTGTTTTATTTTTTTGGCTTTTTTATTGATTTTTTTTT
>Ga0325401_1000769_pt1 | contig 24784 bp, 8 predicted proteins | sample PopdelMetagenome_FD_205666 | JGI IMG/M metagenome (GOLD analysis project Ga0325401, IMG submission 205666) | Populus deltoides microbial communities from Bellville, Georgia, United States - Xylem-PdKOR-R2 | ecosystem: Host-associated > Plants > Phyllosphere > Stem > Wood/Secondary xylem | place...
TTGCAAATTAGGGACCACGGAATAATTTGCTCATTTTCTCAGTTATTGTCCCGAGATGCGATGCCGTTTTTGCGGAACACCGTGTTGTGTCTAAACTCGGTCGCACGTGGAGTTTGTCTCCCATCCATCGAGCGTGGTTACACGCTCCAACCGTCAGGTGACGGGGTCTTGTCATGGGTGATTAGGCAAAGTGTTAAGGTCACTTATGGGCTACACAACAAGGGTCCGTTCAAAGCTATGGAAGGGCGTGTCCTCGAAGCCATAAATAAATAAAATTCATTTCCATGCATCCCATTTGCTGAATTTATTTTAGGGATTAGTGGTCCCTTTTTTTTACTCTTTTTTCAAAAGAAATCTTTTTTTTTTATTTTTTTTATTCAGGAAAATTAGTTTTGTTATTTTTTTCAAAGAAATGTGACAAGCTTAAATAATAATAATAATAATAATAATAATGATAATAGCACTCTATTAGACAATGTTTTTTAATTTTTATCATCATCATATTAAAATAATTAAAAAATATTTAAAAACATCAATTTGATATTTATTTAGACGAATAACATTTTAAAAACAAGTTGAACTACATTACCAAACAAAACATAAACACTAAAAAAGAGTAATAAGACTACATCATTAACCTGTGCAATTTTATAATTTGCGTAGAATCATTAGATTTGTGGGTTGCACTTTGCTGCGAGCCGGTTAATTTTTTTTGATGGAAAAGAAATGCTAAAAAAAGAGATTTGAATTATTGAATCAATTGGTAATTTAAATAATACAAATAAAAAAAATACAACAACAATATATAAAATGATAAAAAAAATAGCAATGAAAAAAAGTTAAAAAAAACCTAACATGAGCCCATCTAGAGCATCAAAAAACACAATGTTATAGGGTGAAACTAAAAAAAATAAAAAACAAAACTCAGTTAAACCGGGTTAACTTACAAACTCTATGACTATGGATATAAGATTGGGATAATATCATAGAAAGAAAAGCAAAAAAAAAAAAAAGGATCACTTGAAAGGAAAGGAAAAAAAAAGCACGAAGACTATTTTTCAACACATCAAATGTTGAATGATGAAATTAAAATAAATAAATTTTAAAAAATGACAAAAAAACAGTTAATTTTCAAACTCGCAAACTATTAAATACTAGACCCAAGCTAGATTAAAAAAACTCAATTCTCAGCCAATTTAATATTGATTAGCCAAAGTAAATCCAACATAGAACAACAATTAAAAAGACTCGAGAAAATCCAGTTTATTTTTAAAATTAGTGAAAAATCCTAAAGGAAGCAAATAAAAAAATAAATAAAAATTCAAAAATTGATCTCAAATAAAACAAATAGCAATAAAAAAATGAACTAAATTCAAAAGAAAAATAATAAAGGGGGATGAAATAGAGAAAGGCTTTTAACCTTACAATTTTTTTTTTAAAAATCATTTCAAATATTGAATGATAACATCAAGAAAAAAAATATCAATTTAATGAATTATAAAAAAAACTAACAAAAATTGATAAATAAAAAGTTTCAAGATAACAAAGTCATTTGCAAGACCAATAAAAAATTCCACATAAATCAAGCTAAAGAAAAAATAGAACATAATATTTTATTCAATAAATATTGATGGATGAAACAAGAAAAAAATTAGCTTGGACAAAGGAAAATAAAAAATCAAGCAAATTAGGGCAAACATCTTTAACCTGGTTAAATCTTTAAAACTCGCAATCCATGAAACCCTGGATCTAGGTCCAATAAAAAAGTTTTTTACAAACCAATTTAAGAATATGAATTTTAAAAAATTGTCAAACAAAAAAAAATAACAATAAAAAAAATGAGTTGAATTTAATAGGAAAAAAAGCAAAGAAAGGTGGAATCGTAAAACAAAATCAAATTAAAAAATGATTTCAAACAAAACAAATGAAAATCAAAAGATTAGGGACCAAATTTGAAGATAAAAAAAATAAGTGCTGAAATTTAAAAAGCATACCAATTTTATAAACTATTCAAGATAAAAAAAATTATAATAAAATGAAAAGGAACCAAATATGAAGAATAAAAAAATTAAAGGGCTGTAATGGGTTTTTTAAGGGTCTGGTGTGAAAATCTAGGTGGAGAGAGAGAAGAAGGGGAGAAAAAAAATGATCATCAATGCCAAACAACTAAGAATATTGGAGCACACACCATCTTAACAAGTCAAGAACACCAAGACCTTTAATATTGTCTTGAAAAGTGGTGGTTGATTGCTGGACGACCCCATAAGCATTGCTTAAACGATGAGGGGGTCGTCCACATATTAGTGTGTACGTTGCACACGCCAACATATTTTTTTTAATAATATTTAATATATGTTAATTATCAAAATACCTATGACTAACCTTCAAATCTACAATAAAACAAATATAAAATGACAAAAAAAAATCTTGTGAGAGTTATTTTGTTTTTTTATTTTAAAGCATCAAAGTAAATACCTTATTTTAAAAAATATTAAAAAAACCAAAACGAATCTTAGTAATAGGTATTATATATTTTTTTTAATCTGAGGGTTGTATTAATGATTTTACTGTGTAATAAAAAAATAAAATAAATAATATAAACTCATATAATTTATAAAAAATAATTATGTCATAATAAAAAAAACAAGTAAGTTTATTTGAGTTAGGAACAATTTTATCGTATGACTATTTCAATAAATCGTTAAATATCTCTGATGATATAGTAACTTCTCATTTTTTTTTTATATATTTTTAATTTTTAATTTAATAAAGAAGCGCCTGCCCACAACTTTATTGATAGCATATCCTTTTCTTTTGAACTAAAATTAGCAATTGGAATGCGAGTTTTGTTTATGGGCTCAACCCAAAAAGTTTTCAATTGATTGCTTTACAGCTTGATGATGGCTTTGTGTTAGATACCAAAACCTTCGCGTCGGTTTTACCACACTTGATTGTCTTGCTTCATGGAAAGAAGAATAAGGCGCTGTTTATTTTTATATTTAAAAACATATTTTTTAAATATTTTGAAATTTTTTTATTTTTTTAAATTAATATTTTTATAGTATTTTTAAATTATTTTAATATGACAATAATAAAAATAATTTTTAAAAAATAAAAAAAATATTATTTTAATATATTTTCGAGTGAAAAACAATCATAACTATATACTCAAACACGTCTAACTTAATGGAGTAATACAATGAAAAGAGATAAAGAAGAACCCAGTGTGTTTGAGTTTCTGATTACGATTGTTTTTTAAAGTGTTTTTCATTCGGAAATTTATCAAAATAATATTTTTTTAAAAAAAATTATTTTTGACATCAGCGCATTAAAATGATTCAAAAACACGAAAAAAAATATTAATTAGAAGTAAAGAAAAAATAAAAAAATTAAACTCTTTCAAAAACATTTTTAAAATGCAAAAACATCGAAAAAACACCTTACCAACATGAAGATAGCAACCGTTATCATAATCACCTGTTTGAATTTTGTGTTTAGGAAATTATTGCTCAAAAACTCTGTAATTTCAGAAGCTTTTGGCCTAAAATTGTGAACTCCATGTTTGCACGTTCAATATTGCTGTGTTTGGTGATTGGGAACCACTGGCTATTTTCTTTTTGTCTTTGCTTCTGTGAAGAATACGCTGGCCATCTAATAAGAGGAACCCGTCCCTCGGTATCCTCACCTGTGCGTTCTTCATAATGTGCTCCTTCGATTATAAGTATTCAAGATATCAAATCTATGATTAAATATTCTTTCAAATTAAACTAAATTAAGGAAAGTATTATTCAAATGTATTTTCTAGCAATATTATTTAAATTAAAGTATTATATCTCCAATACATCAAATTAACATAATTTTATATTGTCTATTAATATATCCTAATATATTATTTCATATATAAATATAAATATATATATATATATATACATATAAATTATTATTTTCTATAATATTATATTTTCTAATTCCGTGTATGTAATGTTTTCCACTCTCTTAAACTAGAAAACATCTTCCTCCACCCAAAGCATATGCTTTTCTCTAATCAGAAAGTGTTCATTAACTAGTTTCCTCAATATAGTCAAACATGAGAAAATCAAGAATGTAATTTTCAAGAAAAAAATACTTTCTAGCAATCAAACAATGCCTAAAAATAATACATAAAATAGTGGTATGTTTTCATAATTTAAAGTCAAACGAGTCTCTTTTTTTTGGTTTTTAATATGTGGTCAAAATCAAATATTTGTTAAATTTCTAAAATGTAATATTTATTATCGACCACATAAACAATTAGTGTTAAAAAAAAATAAATCTAAACTTGCACCAAAACAAGCCAACAATAATGTGCATGGTTAATTTATGCTAAGAATATTGTAACTATGTAGCAAAAGCCTTTGGCATAAAGGATAGAGAAGATGCCAAGTCAAATGTCATCTTTATCCACCTAAAAAGTTGTTTCAAATCCTCAACAGATTAAAAGATAAATTTCTAAGAAAATTTCCTGGAAGGTAAGTCATTATAAAAATAATAAAGAAATATGAAAGAAGTGATCAACCATAACCTAAAAAAACAAAGGTATTGGTTATATATACAAGGTAATCCAAATATTGAGCTTGAAAAACAATATAAAATTATTCAGCATACTAGGCTAATAGCTAAAATACTAGAGCAAAGAAAGTAATTAGTATAATAATGACCTAAAACCATGCCACCCAAGTTATAAGATCACTTATAAGAAGTAAAAAGGAGGCATCATATTAAAAGATTTAGGGAACTTACCTGAACTAAAGAAAAATTTCATGTTATCATAAGTATAGTAACAGTTAAACAAGGTAATAAAATTGAGGACAAGAGTACTATCCAAATTAACTTTTTAGAGTCTAAATTTGCATCAACGAAAGTTTATACAGACAAAGATGCACAACCTAATTAAATAAGTTGATCTTATAAATGACAATGATGCCTTCTTAGAATGAGATATATTAAGAAAAAAAAAACAACCATCCTTTCTGAAAGAAGTGTACAATGTGAAAATGAAGAAGTCAATGAGTTTGCAATTTTAATGTAATAAATAAATGACTAGGATGCAATAAAAGAAGTTGACATGATGGAAATCCCTTCTACAGTAGAGATGAGTGACCATAATGATATTGTATCAAGAAAGTATTTTCACTCTAGTAACCAATTATTCTATCTTGATAGTGATTGTGAAGATAGTGCAGATAAAAAAGTAGAAATTATAAAATCAACTAGTTAGAACATGTGATCAATTAGGGGGGTTAAGTCTAACATTCCTTAAGCTAACAATGGTCATGGGCAAGCATATTAAACCTTTGTATAAAACAACCAGTTTCAATGGTGTATTAATATAAAAGGTAGGGTATTGGTTGATAATGGTGTAATGCTCGACATAATACATTTATCATCAATCAAGAAGATTGGTTATAGAAAAGATAATATGTTTCCTTCTAAAGTAATAATGTCAGATTTTACAGGAGTTAGGGATACTACAAAAGTATAAAAAATAGATTTAATAGATGTTTAGGACTTCTAGTATAGCTTTCTTCATGGTCGAAATAAAGACAAACTATAACACCTTACTTATATAAGAGTGGATATATGTCAACAAGTATGTCTCATCTTCACTACATCAAGTTTTAATATTTTTGCTACCTAATAGATCTATTAAAATTTTTAAAGCTAATCATAAGCCATTCATGATGATTTTAGAAATGGTAGATACATGGCTCTACAGATTAGATGTTAGTGTAGTATAGCTCATGGGCATCAACCATATGAGTTGTTTATTGATTTTTCTATAAGCAGAAAACATTGTGAATACGACCATTAACAATTGACTTTCTAGGTCAAGTGCGTTATAATTGAAAAACATTGGCCAAGAGTTTGAATTAGAGGATTAAATGAGTCACAGTGACTTTTTTATCCATATAAAGTCTTTGCGGAAGGTTAACAACAATAATATCACAAATAAGAACAAAATTTATTCATTAAAGTTTAGCAAAGATGATCAATTAATCATGCTTGATATAACAAGTCTTCCTTTAGCACCGTAGCACAGTAAAATATTGGTGATGGAAAAGCTAAAGTTTAAGATCTGTTAATATAAATCAACTTGGAAATTAAGACGAGTCTAAACCAACTTATATAAGACTATTTCCTAAAAGAATATATTCAAAATATGGTATCATTACTGATACTTATAAAGACTATTTTGTTTGGAGTTATGATGAGAAACCTAGCCTAGACAATGTTAATGTGTATGTTTGGTAACCAATCAATTGGTTATATGTGACACTAACTTTATTCATGTAAGAACATATTTATTATTAGTAAAGACATTATTTATCTCTAATATTCATTAATGTTTGATTAGTGGGTCTATAATAAAGATAAAATCATTGTGACAAGTATTTTGCAAAAAAAAATTATAAAATGATTATAATTATGGGATTCTTTTTGCATTAAAGCATTATTTCTAAATATTATTGATCAATGTTGTATTAAGACAACCTTTGTTAGAGTTGTTGAGACTAATTTATATTATATTTTTTTCTTTATGAAAGAAAACAATTGTTCTCATAAGCCAATGTATGAGAGATACTCATAACTAATATGTAGGTGATTTCCTAATGACATGTACACTGACCCACATAAGGATTCTATATGAAGAGATCAAATATGTCTATAGAAAAGCTCACGTGACAGTTGTGTAAATAATCTATAGACTTGAGATCACTAAATTATCTTATATAGGGAGTGCTATGTTTTAATCTTGACTATAGATTGCCTTAATCAACGGTAATAAACGAACAAATATTGGATATAAAATGAATTATATAAAAGTATTTGAGTGATTAAGAGAGAATTCGTCATCCTAAGTAAGTTATGAAAAATGCTCCCCATGTTCTTAGATAGTATTGATTGGGAAACTCTTGTAAAAGGTGGAATAAGATTTGAAAAGAGTTTCAAATTTTATTAAATGAATAAATGACTATGGTATTAAACATGATTTGAGTATATATATTCCATGCTCGAGTGTCTAAATCATAACTTTTTTAATAAAAAAATAATAATTACACTAAGAAATTAATCATTAAAGTGATGCGAAACTAGAGGGTAAGAACCCTAGAACCCACGAGGAAGATAGAAAACAACCTAAGAAAACTAAAATCAGATTAATAGAAAACTTGACCCAATTATAAGAATGAAGATGGAAAACAACTTGAACAAGTGAGTCAAAGTTATTGGATGAAAGAATTCAACCTATTGATTATAAAGAATTAAGAACTGAAATTATAAGACTGAATTCCATAAAGGCAATTAATCTTTGATAAGTCTTGAAGAGTTTAATGAAAAACCAAGAGTATGAGCAACCTTGCACTCACACAATATTATTCTAAAATAAAACCAAGTCTAAAAAAACTAAATACAATCTAAATAACCCTATTTGTAAAACATCATATACAAGGCTTAAAAATAACATTAGATTTTTAAATAAAATAGGAAAAATAATCCTAAACTAACATGAAAAACAATGAAATTCTTACACAGTAGCATTTGGGCTTTATCACAAAGTCTTCCTAATGTCCGATCACTATAAAAATTTAATCCTATAGGAAACAAGGCCTTTAGAATCTTCTAGTAAAATTTTAGCTTGATCTAATAGTCTAATTGAAAGGTATGCTTGTTAGCGTAAAACTATGCATTAGAAACAATAAGCCCAAAACCACATAACCTTGTCTAATCCACAAGTTACTAGGCTTTCTGAACTCTTTCTCTTACGTGAATTATATTAATTAAAGCCTTTTCATATCTTAAACTCATTTTGATGCTTGATTTTTCTTCAATATTTTGTTACTTAAATGACATTTCACAGAAAGTATCAAGATCTTTTAGATTAAAAGCGATGAATTATATTGTCCTAGAAAACATATTATATAAGAGATATAAAACTAGTGTTTTACTCAAATATTTTGGAACAAAAAAGAAATATTAATCATAAATGAAGTTCATAAAAAACCATGTAAAGGTCATCAATATGGAATCAAGATGAGATGGCTAATCATGAACTATAACTTTCATTGGTTAGACATAACTAAAGATTAAATTAGTTGTGTACAAGGATATCAATCATACCAATAATCTGGCCCAATATAACATTTGCTATCAACTACTTTTAATATTATAGTCAAATAATTGTCTTTCATAGGCTAAACAAAGGACATCATTGAAAAAAGTATTATTATATCTTAGTTGTAACATATTACTTTATTAAGTAAGTTGAAGCAATCCCTTTATCAACCCATCAATCAAGAAACTATGATCAAATTCACTAAAGAATAAATTATCCATAGATTTGGACTCCTAGAAACAATTAGTATTGATTAAGAGACAATATTAACTAGGGAGGATATGAAAACATTTGTGCACGAGTATGAAATTATAAAAATTCATTCTACTTTTTATTATGCCTAGACCAATAAGTAAACATGGTCGACCAGTAAAACTTTAATCCTTAATATAGAGAAATTAGTAAAAAAATAATCTTAAGACTTGGAATTATGTATGATCAAAAGTATTACAAGCATACAAGCCTTCATAGAAGATTATTTTAGAAACTTCTTACTTTAACTTATTGTTATGATGCTATGTTGTAGAATTAAAGGATTTTAAAGTGGTAAAACTCCATGTATTAGATCACTTGTTAACTCACAAAATAGAGGGCTGAAAGGGTAAATAATAAACATGTTTGACAAAAAAGCTTATCTGAAGGTGATTTGAAGTGGAATACTATATTACTAATTAGGAAAGATCTATACGTCATTACAAAAATTCTTAGAGGTGGTACATTTCATTTAGCAAACTAAGATTAAGAGTTGTATATTTTTTTTATCGATCAATGGTTGACAACCAAAATATATTACTCGTATATAAGAAATACAATAATATCTAAGATTCCTAAGGAAACTAGGGATTGTCCTGAAGATCATAAGTGTGAAAATACTCTATCTCTATATTGTTCGAGGGCTTTATAATTATGTTATTCTTGGTATATAATTAACTTTTTTTATTATTGGTTCTCAATAACAAAAATCTAAGTTGATTATTAAGTACAAGATGGTTACAGAACAAATGTTTTTCAACAGTGCAAAAGAGAAAGAATAATTATTAACAAATAGATAACTATAAATCTAGATTTCATACATAAATAAATTTATATATATAGAAATAAGAAATTTAGTTACATACATGAAGTTGTTAAAATCTTGAAAAATAAAACAAATATTATTTAATATAATAAAAATTATCCATTACACCTTCAAAAGCCTAAGACAGATTCCTTTTAAATCTAGCCTTAAGTCTCTTAAAGATGAAATTACATGTTGAAAGTTCTGTGTAGGTTTCTTCCTTAATGCTTGTTATTGTCTTAAGTTAACCGTTGTAATATCCTTGAATGCTTGAAGGAAAATGGACTTCACTATATGACATATGACTTTTATCTCTGTTTTATTTGTAGAAGCTCTAGTATCAAACGTTAGTGTAACAACCTTGCATTTTTAAAGTCAAAATTGGTGGTGAAATTTTTTTTTTGTTATCAGGTTATTGATGCTTTCACAATATCATTATGTGAATTTATAAATGCGTTCCACTTATTTGTAAGGCACAACCCATATAGGGTAATGTAAATCAATATCCCATAAATAATGTTAGTACACATTGTTACAATGGTATTTAGGGGTTTATCGTAATAGAATTTATTTCTTAGTGTAGTACAATACTCAAGTGATTTCACTATACAACATCCTCAAAAAAGGAATACCACATACATGAATTCATAACATCATGTTTACATATCCATACATTCACGTCAATGTTCCATTACAACTATCAATACTAGTCATTTCAAAAGTGTCAAATGGTAACTATACAACTAGTACATCTGTTCCTATAAAATACATAACGCCGATAACAAACGAATATAGTTATTTTCAAAAGGTGAGTCATGGAACAGATTTCCTTACACACCTTGTTGGTGTGACGTCCCTATTACAACATAAGATAATTTCAAGTGTTATAAGTAATTTAAAAACATAGTAATGGATAATTAAAGGAATATTAATGTTAATTTTCATTTATGGCCCAAAAGAGTACAATTTTTTCATTTTTCTTTACTTACGTAATACCATCCTTAATAATTCGTCTATTACCGAGGTTAATTATAATAATCAAACTCGGTCATCCATCTCGAATACCGTTAACTAAAACCATCCCTCGAATTCAAACTGGTCATCACTCCAAGATGCCCTTAGCTGAATTTAGTTGGCACTTCTAGGATGCCATTAGCCGAAGCTAATCAACAACCATAACCTAACCATCCATCTCAGATGCCATTAGCCGAAGATAATCATCAAACATAACCCGATCATCCTTCTAGGATGCTATTAGCCGAAGCTAATCATCAAACTCAACTCGTTCATCCTTTTAGAATGTCATTCACCGAAGCTGATCAACAACCATAACTCGGTCATCCATCTTAAATGCCATTAACCGAAGCTAATCATCAAACGCAACTCGGTCATCCTTCTAGGATGCCATTAGCCGAAGCTAATCAACAATCATAACCTGATCATTTGTCTCAGATGCCATTAGCCAAAGCTAATCATCAACCAATCAAACATTTCATAGGCGGTTTATGAAATCACTATAACATGATAATATATCCTTTGTAATGCACTTTCAAACAATTTATAACAATTTGACATTCACTATAACATAATATTAGACTCTTCATAATACTCGTACAAACATTATGTAATAGTTTAGCGTTCAGTATAACACAACAACAAATCCTTTGTAATACTCAAACAAGCATTCTGCATAACACAACATTAAATCCTTCACAATACTTATACAAACGTTCATGACAATTAACACTCAGTATAATACAACGATAGATTCTTTGTAATACTTATATGACTTTTCATGATAGTTAATGTTCAATACAATAGAATAATAGATCCTTCGTAATACTCATACAAATATTATAACAATTTATCATTTTATATAACACAACAATATATCCTTTGTAATACTCAAACAAGCACTTCGTAACAATTTAGCATTTTGTATAACAAAATAATAAATCCTTCGCAATACTCATACAAATATTTGTGACAATTAACATTCGGTATAATACAATGATAGATCCTTCGTAATATTCATATAACTATTCGTGATAGTTAATGTTCAGTACAATACAATAATAGATCTTTTGTTATACTCATACAACCATTCGTGACAGTTTAACATTTCATATAGCACAACAATAAATCATTCGTAATAAATTCACTTCAGAAACTAACGTTACGCTAGAAGAAGGTGGAAGTCACCTACCTGCTCCTTCTATGGGATGTCTTTGTCTGATTGCAGATCAGGTCATGGTCGCACCACCTAACACATCAATGGTCACAAATCAGTACATTTGCATTTTGGTAATCAAACAACTCATCACCATACAAATTTCAAGAACACAGGTGTTCACATTCTAGCGTTTATATATTACAATCATACAATGTAATCATTTTAATCATTGAATTAGTTCTGGTATGTAATTTGCCGCAGAACTTCGTCAGCGAAACTGGTTCACTAGTGCTGCAGATTCGTTAGTGAATTGATTCATTGAAATACAGAATCATCGGTGAAATTGATTCGCTGGTGATGCAAACTGGTCAGCGAACTGATTTGCTGGAACATAGAATTCAACAACAAAAATTGATTCGCTACTGGCAACATAGTTCAGCAGGGAAAACTGGTTCGCTACTGGCAACACAGTTTGGTAAAGAAAACTGGTTCGTTGCTGACTCCACAATTCAGCAGCGAAACTGATTCACAGTTGACTCCACAAATTCAGCGGCAAAAACTAGTTCGCTGCTGACTCCACAATTCAGCAGCGGAACTAATTCGCCACTGACTCCACAAATTCAGCAGCAACTGACTTCGTAAATTCAGCAGCGAAAACTGATTCACTGGTGACATCACAATTTAGTAGCGAAACTGATTCACTGTTAACACCATAATTCAGTAACGAAAATTGATTCGCTACTGACACCATAATTTGGTAGCGAAACTGATTCGTTGGGAATAACGTACTTGGCAGAAATCACCAGCCCACATGGGCTACTGCTGACTTAGAAATTATTGATGAAACTGAGTCGCTATCGACTCATAAATCATCAACGCAGCCCTTGTCGCTGCCAATTTAGAAATTAGCAACGACGATGAAGTTGTTTCTGGTTTCACTCCCTTTTGGCCAAGCGTAAGGTTTACGCTAGTCTTCCCTCTACCAATGTTTCTTACCCTAGATGGGCATAGAACCTTACTAAATCACACTCCATTAATTACTCATCACCAAACAACACAAACATCAACACATGTTCATTTAGCAAGATTTTCCCCAATTCATCCCTTCCAACATCACTTTAAGTCCTCAATGGTATTATCTAAAACTCATCAATATAATTTATAGCAATTCATCGACATATAAACAAGTCCCATATTCATGCTATTTCACACCAACTTACAGAGGTTCATCATGTGAGATTTCGCTAATGTTCCTATTCTTGGTCGAAGCATATATGCCTCTTTCATCCAATCTTTCGTATGCATTTCATCAAGTTTAACATAATAGTATAGCCAACAACATATCATATTTATATGTATAACCATTTGCTTCCTAATTAAACAAGTTCATCCATTACATACATAAACTCAAGGCATCGATATAAAGTGAATTCAGTTTCGATTTCCACATGCTTCTAAGGTTCAAATAATAGTATAATTTTGTTCATAACACTTTCTAACACTTTTTCACATAATTTCATCATTCATATATGTAGAAATTCTATCATAAACATAAGCATAAGTTTTATTTTAGTTTCACATAATTAAGCAACTCTAACAAGGTCATCATTTTTGCATTTTATCCCTTTAATCCATGTTTTGTCCAGCCCTCACTATGGTTGGCCATCTCTCTAAGTTTTTTTTTTTTGCATTCAATCAAAATTGTTCATTTCTTTAGTTGTATGTTCTGGAATTAGGTCCTATACTCAGTCCCATTTTCGTCCCTCTTCCTAGTCAAATTTTCCTTAGTAGTTGCTGGAAAATTCTAGGTTATTTAGTTGGGGTTTTCCTCTTCCTTGATGGTCTCAAAATCACAAGAATGGTGGAGAAGAGTGTTGGTTCATACCTCACGGTTCTTAACAGCTCTATGAAGAGGTTTGATGGTCTATTCTTCTCTTTCAGTCTAGTTTCTTTGTTTTCTCACCTGTTGTCTAGTCAACCCTCTAGGCTCTTCATTCTCCATTATTTTTTGGTTTTTTTCTACTTCACTTAGCTCACTTCTCACTCAACTCTCAAGGAAGATTGCATGCAGGCTGGTTGTGTTAAGTTTTTCTTCTTAAAAAGAAGGGGTTGTGATGTAATCGATTTTAAAAAGAGGTTTAGGCTTTTTCCTCCTCCAAGTTTTGTCACTTCTCTTCCCCTCTAATCTCTTCTCACTCTAGTCTCAAGAAAGGTGGGCATGCAGGTGTTCAATTTAGTTTTCTCTTATAAAGGAGAGAGGGGCGGTTCCAGCAGCCTGCAGCTGAACCTTGGGGAGAGGAAGAGTCACCTTCTCTCTCTCTCCCTTACATTTATACCCTTTATTGAATGAGGTGGGGTGTTTGGGTGCTGGACAAGGCCGTTCTTATCCTTTTTTAGGTTATTCTTAGGCTAGTTTCTGTTCCAATTCTCCCATAAGATAAGCAGGTCCAACACTAATTTTTGTAGAGTTTTACAGTATCACTGCCAATTTAGAAATCAGCAGCAAAAAATGTGTCACTATTGATTCAGAAACCAATAGTCAAATTGTGTCGTTGCCGATTAAGAAATCGACAACTAAAAATTGTATCGTTCCTGAATGAAAAATTGACAGCGATGGTGAACTCATTTGTGGTTTTACTTTTTTATTATTGGGTGTTTACAGTTAGCCCTTAAATTTTTATTAGTCTCTATCTCAATTAAGTTGCTTCAACTTCATAAAATTATATATTCTTTGAGAGTTTCTTCATAATAATATGGGTCTATTAAGAAATAGTACATTTTTCCTCCCATAAATGTTTCTACAACAATATTAAATCTTATAATGCTTCATTACTAATCAACAACTCTAGTATAGAAACTTTATGGATTTGAGAAAAATTAGGCATTGTTGAATTTATTTCAAGCTCTTTTATGTATCTTGACTTAATGATATTTTAAATCTTTAGGATATAATTTTGTTTAAAAGTTATTGTAGATGCTCTATAATGTTCTAGTCATTAAAGATGTCACTCTTTATTTTAAGAGCTTTAAACCTCCTTAGCAGTCCTTAGTAGATTTTTCTTCTACTACTCATCTTTAGAATTTGCTTATAGGATGGACATCTCCCATCTAGCTGTAAAAGATAGAAGATCCATCAAGTCATTTAGAGTATTTGAAAAGATGTTTTAATTCAAAAAATTACTTATAACTAAGTAAGAGTAAACTCGACTAATAAAAGTAGATTATGTTTGACTTGGGAAAGGGGAATCCATAACAATTTTCTTAACACCCATAACTAAGCCTTGCTTGAACACAGTAGAAGGACCAACATCTTTATAATAAATAGTGATTTCTTGACTAATAAAGGGTGAAATAACAACTAGTATAAGTTCTTCTTATAAATTAGATTTCCTTCCAAGTCCATATCATGCTAAGATAATAATAATATAGAGTTTCATGTATCAAAGGGACTTTATCAATATAAGAAACACCTTCTATAATTTCTATTTTAGAAGTCACATTGATGTTAGCGTAGTGGACTTCTTTTTCATCATTCTTATTCATGCCAAAGTCACTAATTAAAAAGGATTGTCCTTCTAAGATTGCATCCATGTTGGGATGTGGGTAATTAGTAGGTAATAGACGCATCTTATAAGCTCTTCATGGATTGAAAGGAAAGCAATTATAACTTATAAAGATTTATTTAAAAATAATAAAAAGATCTAACTTTAACATATGGTAGAGTAAAAGAAGTAATGGTAAAGTAATAGAAGTACTGGTATGAATGGTAGCAAATGCAAGAGTTGGTACCTAAAAACAAGGAGGGAAAATGATAAGTATAGGTATTAAAGAAGTAACATAAGAATAAGAATTTAATTTAAACAAGACACTTAACCTTGATCTTTTTATCAATTAGAAAGTAGGAGCATCACTTGTATAAGAAGAAGAGCCTAAACTAATGATCCATATCTATGGAGAAATTCTTCACTTTACAGTGTCTCAAGTCATGTTCTACCACCGTTATTACATCCTCCATTTCTTTTAAATTCTAAAAACTCTCTCTATCTAGACCATCTTTATTCATGGTATAATACATTAAGAAAGAAATACATTGTACAAATCCCAATTATATAGATATTAAATAGAGGTTTTGGGGCTCACAAGAACAATAATTGTTTCTTTAAACTAGATTTATTATTAACCTAAAATGTAGATCCTTATAGTTTAGAATACTTCTCTAAACTATAATGTTATCTTCCCCTTCAACATCAATCTTTTGATGTTAAGGGATCAATAACCACCTAGTTCTTGTTCTCAATAATGTTATGTGATCCATGATAAATCACTCCTACTTATCATGGCTAGAAAAGTCTCTATATACCTTATAAAAAAAGTCATAGAAAATGGTCCTCATCAAACTTTCCCCTATATAAATTAATTATGGGTCTAATGTTTATTGAATATTACTAAACTCTTGAAAATAGGTAGTTGTTATACCTCAACGCACCATAAGATTCTATAAATATTACCCTTCACCATAAAAGGGTAATCCTCACTTTTTGCTTGCATTCTCCTTATAGCCTATATATGTGGCTTGGTATAAAAATTTCTAAAACAAATATTATATCCTCAACTAAAGGTATTGCCATATTTAAATAAGTCTTGGTTGGCTTCTTAAACCTAAAACATATTAGATATCTATATAACTAGTACAATAAAAGGCTATATATTCTCTTTATAAGGGAAAATTTGTTTCTTTCTTTTTTCTCCTAAACAGTACATTATATTTAGAAGTATCCATTAGAAGGTCTTTAAATTGACTTGTAACTACTTATATAGAGGCACAAATCTCCCCACATGTTAGGTATATACCTCTTATTAATATCAAATCAAATAAAAAGATGGTTTGCATCTCATACTGGAATAAGAATAAATTAGTGGACTTTGACCATAAGTGAGCAAGGGTAAGAAATTCTTTATTCAGCTTGGTGAAAATCCTGGATAATTAGATTGCTTAGAAAACCTATAATATTTTTATTCTTTGCCAAAGTGTTATTGTATTCTATCCATCCATTTGACATAATCTAGAATGAAAATGTTATAACAAGTCAAATAGATTTTTTTCCTCATATGTTAAGATTCACATGGTCATCATTGAGTGGAAGTCTCTCTCTTAACTTCTGTCGCACGTGGACACACAATGTCGAGGGGGGTCATTAGAGTCGCTGCCTCCTAGTTATTTGGTTTAGGGTTGTTAGGAAACCCCAGTATATTGGTTTTATTAGAGATTTTGAGGGTAAGAGACTGGTTGTGGTTAGAGAAGGTATTAACACCCCTAACGCACCCTGCTTAAGATCAGCTCTTTTATGTGGTTTGATATGGTTTAAAGGTTTCGATGATTTTTTGATTAATGGTCTATTTGTGGCTTAGGATTGAGATTTATTTGCGTGAATAAATTTGGTGTTAAGAATTTATCACGGGCTCGTGTACCCAAATAAATTCTTATGAAATTTTTTTTTTGTAATTTGTATATTACGGTGAAAAATACTTACAATTAAAATTGGTGTATATTTAGAATAATTCTGAGAATTTTCATTCAACCACTGATATTTCAAATATCACCCTCACTTGTAGATCCAACGTTTTATACCAGAATATTAACCATTAATTCTTATGAATTAAAATTTGGTTATTGAAATATTGGTGAAATTCTTATGGATTTAGTAAACTAGTTATTAAATCCCAAAATACATGCAAATATTTATTTTTGAATTTTCGTATAAAAATACTAAACGATATGATTTTTTATATTTTTAAGAGACTTGGTCGTATGCAATTAAAACTTTCAATTCTTTTTGTCTTTTTAGTTTTATACATTCAAAAACATATAAGAAAATACAAACATACACACCCATCTTTTTTTACTAATGAACCCTTACACCTATACAAATTAAAAATATTTTACACAACATTGTAATTAACCACAAATCATAACAAAAAGACATAAAAAAATCATCTAAATCCCAAAATTGACCTTTCAAATGCTGAGGATAGCTTGGAGAGGTTTCTACACGATACTAAAAATAGAGAAACAGTAGCGGCACGTGGGTTCCACGTGCCACTGCTACTGGAGGTGTATGGGTTCACACACCACCGCTCATGGAAGGCCAATGCCTAGTGGATCTAGAGTAGCGTTACCTCCTCGTTTTTACTATACTAGCGGTGAAGTTCACCATCACTTATAAAGATAGAAAAATCCATAAGCAAAGTTTTGGTTCTCTAGGCTTTTTCTTTTTCTTTCAGATCTGTTTCTTTCTCCGTCATTACTGGTTTTTTCATCTACTATTCTTTTCTATTGTAGACCGCTACGGGTCTGTTGTAGAGGTTGTCTAGTGTTGTGTTATTTGTTGTGGGTTGCAGGAGGATATATCATTATTATTGTTGCTATGAATGGAGAAGGATAGTTTGGTGATCAACTATGATTGTTGTGTCATCTAGTGTTATTGATCTTACTTGGTTATGGCCAACTAAACGAGTTGAGGCAGCATCGGTTGAGATGTGGAGGAGCTTTCATGTACGGTTCTCGGTAGTAGTTGAAAAAAAAAGACAGAGGAAAACATCATGAATGAAGGATCATAGAAAATGGGTGTCATTTTGGGGGAACCAGAGGAGAGGTTGAGGCTTATGACAGGGTATGACAGTTGGGTTTGTTACTGCTGCTTTGTTGAAGCTAAGTTGGTGGTAACTGAGAGGGGAATTTGATGTTAAGGTTGCTGTTGGTAGTGCTGACAACTTATAAGGAAAGGCTTCTGCTGGGGAAGCTATGGTTTTGGTGGTTTTTGGGAAAGGTTAGAGAGGTTTGTTCCAATGATGATTGGGTCTTCTTGCGATGGTAATTTGCTGGGTTTGTTGGTTTTGAGAAAGAGATAGGTGTTGGCGAGGGACAATGGGTGGTAAGTGGTAAGCTGGCAAGTAGTGAAGGAGGGTGTAGTCTCTTTTTTTTTTTTGGTTTCTTGGTGGCTGAGCATTGAGGAAGATGATTGGGGGGGGGTTTGATTGACTGGTATGATTGGTTCCTTAGTGGTGACAACAGCTAGTCTAGATTAATTGGGTCTAGGGTTTTTTGTAATGTGTTTTTTTTATAAGAAATTGTGTGAGCTGCGAGAGTGTGGAATATGTGAATAATTTTTTGGTTTTTTTTTATTTTCTGGTCTCACCATAATTTCTCCAAATTTTTGCCCCCTTCTCTTTGTTTGTGTAACCACCTATTTATAAGTGAAAAGTTTCTTTGGCTTGAAGGCAAAACAAATCAAGATCAACCATTGGATTTCAAGAATAAATCACAACTATTCATTTGCTAATTTCAAGAATTGATTATAGACCATTTGATTTTAAAAAGATGGATTGCTTGGTGAAAGGGTTTTCAATTTTTAAATTGGTCCCCTCCCTTCCATAATTACAATTAGATCACTAAAAAAATTAAATGATTTTTTTAAAAATTTTAAATTCTTTGAAAAAGACGCCGCAATCGACACAAATATGTTAAAAATATATTTTTAGGTTTTTTTTGTTGTTTTTTGGTTTTTTAAAAAATTTATTAAAAATTAAGTCAAAAATTAGGTAGCAACAACTTCCAAGGGATATACTATCTCCTTCTTGTGGGATTTCTTCTTTGTATGGATAAAGATATTCTTTAGTCATATTTATTAGTGCATTAATGATAATAGACCAATTTGCTTGGGGGATACAATCAATATAGTTTTGAAAATGAGTGGCAAGGGAATGTTTTTGATGAGCAGAGCTTGAAGATGTTGTTTTCAATGTTTAAAGAGTAATGGAAGTTTAAGGTTCTTGATTCTTTTCTTTGTTTAGGAAATACTAAGTGTTTGTTGAGAAGAATTGAGGATTTGATAAGAAAAAAGAGAGAGCTGTGTATTAATTAAAGAATTGGTGAATTCATTATAACTTAAACGTTATAGTTCTTATAATCCTAAACGTTGCACCTAAAGCCAGAAAATATTTCATTTTAAAATTGTTTAATTAGTGGACATGTTAGAAAGTGAAATATGGTTGATATTTTGGAAGAATAATGCTTAATATTTATATCATTGACGGTCAATTTGTTAATTGATTTAAACATAAAAGATAAGTCAATATTCCTGTATTTATCTTAAATAAAGGAATTTAAGGAACATTATTTGTATAAAAAATAATTCATCTATCAATTGTATGTTAAGAGTAATAATTGTTCACTAATAATTTTGAAGCAAACCCTCTTTTATTCTAAACCTATTAGGGTTAAGTTTAGAATTCCACATTTTGTTTGGCTAACGAGGCCACTATTTGTTTCTATTCAGGATTAAATTCCTAATTATAGTTTCTTATCATTGAAAAGAAAAAGTGAAGAATAAATAATATATTTATTAAGAAATCAATGATTGATTAAAAGATTGATGATGATCGATTATCAAGACTTTTTCACCTGATAAAAAAAATAATATATCACGTCATAAAGAATAAATTTTAAGGAGATTAAAGCATGCTAAAGTGATATCATTAGAGAGGGAACACCCCTCTTGCATGAGAGGATATTTGAGACAACAATACACTTTTTTCTTGTAAGAAACATCAATAGTTAGATCTCTTATGTAATAGTTAAGAGATCGCTAAATTGATAATTACCCAATGTTCATAGTTATTAAACTAGGTTTTTTTTTCTCTCTTCACAACAAGTAGTGTTTGTTAGTGAGTAGTAGCATTGTTCATAGTGATGGATTCGAAAAGTGCCAAGATCTTAATTGAGCTAATAGGTTTTATACCTTATATTTTGATAGAGTTTATAGTTTATTATATAGGAAAAAAAAATAATAATTTATGTATTCAATTTTATAATATGTCAAATTAAATGAAAACCAGGTAGCATAGGAACCATTCAATGTTGCTCTCATTTCACCAAACATTAACTTTTAGAAAACCACTAATTTTTCAGCACTTTGAACTCCATTGTTTCTTTGAATGTTCTTCATCTTTTATAAGTCATGCAACCCATTTGTGTAAGCTTTTATTGTTTGGATCAATAAGAATCTATAATATTCTTTATGCATTTTTTTAACATGTTTTACTTTAAAGTACCAGTTCAAAAATATCTTAACAATTAAAAGATTGTGAAACTAAATAAGTAGGTAAACTCTATAGATTATGAATTAATTTTGATATGATGGACGCTCATGAATGCAGGGTAGATATTTATATGTCAAAAAAATCATGTAGCCTACACAAATATAAGGTCAATATAACTTGTATTACCTTAAAATAAAAGTTTCAAATTAAGCATAAGAACGTGGACCAAATAGGGAGCTACTTCACTATGAGAAAATTTTTTAAATGTAAATAAATTTCTTGCCCACATGAATTTTTTTTGCATTGTCATTAAACTTGGTTCAATAGGCCAACATTGAAAGCTCTCGTCCTAATTTTCTACATAGCCTATGTTTTAAAGTGAACCATGCGGAGGTTGTTTTGACATGACCCACTTAACTCAACAGATTAAAAGATAGCTTGGACAATTGATAAAAATATGGTTTGACCTTAAAAGAATTTCAAGATAACATATATTTTTTAAAACATTTGTTGAGACCATGATATATTGGATCAACTTCACTTTATAGCTTATCCAATTAAACTCGCAATCCAAGTCATGGATTTCATAAAGTTTAATAACTTTATTTTTTAAAACTATTTTTTACTTAATTATATAATAAAAAATTAGACTTTCATAAAATTGAGTACCAACCTCATGCGGAGACATTTTTTTGAGAAAAAAAACCCTATAGAAAGCAAATGAAAACAAATTATGAAGGCAAATTCCCAATCAAACCAAGTTACCCACCAAACATATGATCCTGTTATAAACTCAACTAGGTTTAATAACTTTTTTTAAGCTAATTTTTTATTTAATTATACAAGAACAAAACTAAACATTCATAAAATTAAGCATGAATCACATATCGAGATATTTGCTTGGGATTAGATAACATCATAAAAAAAAACCAAAAGAAATTATGAAGACCAATTAAAATTACAAAACATTAAAGGATAAAACTTGGAAAAAAAATCCAAGAAAAAAATAAAATCAATCAAAGTTATAAAAAGGGAGGTGGTCAATTGTTCATATGAACAATGAAACACTATTAACAAGTACCTGTTCTTTTGATTTTTGCACTACACTAAGGGTCAGATTATTTTTTTTAACATAAAAAAACTAAGTGTTGTGAACATATTTTCTAGTAGAAAAAAATTTAAACCATGTGGGATTGACCCGATGTGACTTGGTCAATTTAAAGGGTCCTAAGATAACTCAGACTACCTTTAAAAAATATAGTTTGACAAAAACAATTTTCAAGATGATATATATATATATATATATATATATATATATATATATATATATATATATATATATATATAAACGTTTTAGATTGACCCAGTTAACCCGAGTTAACCTATGAAATCCGCGATCCAAATCATGGAACCAAGATAATCCTATAAAAAAACAAATCAAAATAAATTATGAAACTCAATTCCTAATCAACCCAATGCTGAAGGATGAAATTAAAAAAAAATCTATTTTAAAAAAGACAAAAAAAAACAAATAACTCGAGTCAACTTAGGTTAACCTATCAAACCCACAACCTAATTCATGTGACTGTGATTATGAAACAAATCAAAATAAATTATGAAACTCCATTTCCAACATACCTAATGTTGAATGATGAAATTGAAAAAAAATCAAATAAATAAAAGACACAAAAAATACCCGAGTCAAAATGGGTTAACCCACTAAACCCGTAATCCAAGTAATGAGACCAAAATAACTTTATAGAAAAACAAATAATTTTTTTTATATAAGGTTAAATTGAAAATCAATCACATATAGAAAGATAAAACTTAAAAATAAAATCAACTAAAAAAACCTAAATTAATTTACCTAACTAATAACTTGAATAATGAGACTGGTATAAGCAAATAAATTGAATGATAAATTAAAAAAAAAAAACCTAAACCTTGAAATAACAAAAAGAGAGAAGAAAAGACATTGTTCATTGTTTTTTTTTTTTATATATATGTATAAAGATACGCGCAACATGAGCTTGTCAATTAATAATTTAATGAGTTGTATTTAAACTAATATTATTATCATTAATTACAGGAGTTACCAGTATCATAACCATAAAGTATAAATAATTATACAACAAATATATATTAATTAGTTAAACGACCCGCGCGATGCCGCGGGTTAATTTTTTTTGCATAAAAAATATATAAAAAAGCTAAGATCTAAAAATATTAGGTATTTTTGTAAAGCTATAACCAAGAGTCTTAGGTCTGGTTGCAATATCTGACCTAAAAGTAATATTTATAATATTAATAATAACATTAACTTGCATGACTTAAGTTTAAGTAGGTCTGACTGTAATAACAGCCACAATAACCTTGGATATGGGTCTGGTTGTAAGGTCGTGTCATAAAAATATGATAATTACATAGATTAATTAAAAAAATAAAAAAACCAAAATAAAGAAAAAAACTAACGAAGAAAAAGAAAAAAATCCAAATTAACTGGGTCAATCCTTCAAAGCAAGTTAACTCGTCAAACCTTGGATTTTTGTCATGAAAGTTTGATAACTAAATAGAAAAAAAATTGATGGGTTACCCAGAATTAATTGGGCTAACCCATCAAATCAGGTTAAGCCGTCAAACCCAGGATCCGTGTTATGAAAGTTTGATAATTAAATAGAAAAAAATTAAACATTAACAAACTAAATTAAATGAAAAAAATTAATTAAAAAGAAAAAAAACAAAAAAAAACAAAAGGTATTAGCCTTTTCACTGTGGACTGCATAGTGCAATCCACAGTCAAAGGCATAAAAATGGCAAAAAAAAAAAAAAAACTAAAGGCATCAGCCAATAATTAAATAGAAAAAAATTAAAATTAATGAACTAAATTAAATAAAAAAATATTAATTAAAAAAATAAAAGAAAAAAAAATTATAAGAAGAAAAAAACAAATGAAGAAAAAGAAAAAGAAAATTAAATTAATTGGCTTAACCCGTCAAACCTAAGATCCATGTCATGAAAGTCTAATAACTAAATAGAAAAAAATTAATATCAATAAACTAAATAAAAAAATTAATTAAAAAAAAGAAGGCGTTAGCCTTGTCACCGTAGACTGCACTGTGCAATCCACAATAAAATGCATAAAATGAAAAAAAAATTATGATGAAATAGAAGCCTCTAATATCAAAACCATTGTTAATTTAAGCCCACACCAGTCGTTCCCTACAATTTACGTCATGAAAGTTTGATAACTAAATAGAAAAAAATTTGATGGGTTTACCCAGAATTAATTGAGTTAACCCGTCAAATGAAATTAACCCGTCAACCCTGAGACACGTGTTATGAAAGTCTGATAATTAAATAGAAAAAAATTTAACATTAACAAATTAAACTAAACAAAAAAAATTAATTAAAAAGAAAAACAATTTCAAGTTAATTCGTCAAATCACATTAACCCGTTAAACCCGGGATCCGTGTTATGAAAGTCTCATAACTAAATCAAACAAAAAAAATTATTAAAAGAAAAAAATAAAAAAATTAAAAAAAACAGTTTAACTTTTCATTTACTTTTTAGTATATGATATAATAATTATAATTATAATTATAATATAATAATATAATATATTAATAATAGGGAAAGTGAGAGGCTTAGTATATGTTATAATATAATATAATATAATAATTATAATAATATATTAATAATGGATAAAGTGAAAGGCGTGGGGAAAGATCTCCACGCCTTATTATAATTATAATAATATAATATATTAATAATAAAAAAGTGAAAGGTCTCCATGTCTTTTAGAGTATTTTATAATATTCTAAATATTAATTCATATTAATTAATGTTTTGCAACATTTTTTGCATTTAATGAGAAGTTAAGAACTTAATTTTGTATAGAAAATTGACCTAAAACAACTTTGATCGTTAAAAAAAGTTTAGTTAGATAATTGAATACCCTCATTATTATATAAAAAGATATGCTATAAAACCAGTTTGACATATAATTAGAATTAGAATTAAAATTAGTGGAAACGCTTTAAGAAAAATAAGGTATTAGACACCAAAGTGAAGTTTTTTTTTTTTTTTTTTATAGAAAATAATTATAATAATTATTATAATAAAAGGATTGATTTGTTTATTCCAAACTATATAATACGGGAATAAAAAACAGGAGTGGGGAAGAAATAGCAGGTGTCATAAGTTCGGCTTGGGAGCGGGAGCAAAGGCGTCAAGAAGACCTCCATTATCTCACGCTCCGAGAAGTGAAGAGAGGAAGCAGAAATCAAAACAATCAATGGATAG
>Ga0325401_1000773_pt1 | contig 24744 bp, 14 predicted proteins | sample PopdelMetagenome_FD_205666 | JGI IMG/M metagenome (GOLD analysis project Ga0325401, IMG submission 205666) | Populus deltoides microbial communities from Bellville, Georgia, United States - Xylem-PdKOR-R2 | ecosystem: Host-associated > Plants > Phyllosphere > Stem > Wood/Secondary xylem | place...
TTTTTTTAATAATTATATTATTGTTTTCTCTATATTAAAGTTTTCCCGTATCAAGTCTTCTAAGCATCCACAAAGTAACAAAATCTTGGTCATGAAAGAATGCTTTCCACCCTCTAGTAAGGGCACGAGTCTTGGACACCGAAGTCTTGAACACCATCTCAAATTCCTTGCCATATGGTCATAAGTAATCACCTTAATTCCTTCAGCAATTTTCTCATCTTTATTAAGCAAAGGGTAGAGGTAGTTTTGTGCATCTGCTTTGTTCATTGACAGACCTGCTTTGATCATCCCTCAAATCACTCTCTGTCCACTGTTTTTCAAAAGGCTTGGAGATTATTTTTGTACCGAAATAGTTAATTAATGTTTCATGTTATCTTGGGAGGTACTCGGGTATGTTGATATTAAAAGTTCTTAATATCATTAATTTTCATTTTAAAAAGCTAATCAAGTATATTAATTTTGTCGATATCAACATTACTCGCAGGTAGTATTAACTCTTCTGAATCTAAATAGTTAATGAAGCTCCTTTCCCCGTACCCGTGGCACATTGACAATTTCCTATTAGTCTATTTAACCGTGGAATTGAAGGGACTTCAGAGGGGACATAATCGTCGATGAGCTTGAAAGCTAGTTCCAAGTTTAATTGTGGTGGCACTCCTGGCAAGTTTCTATCAGCAGCTTTAATGTTGGGTTCATCTTCTTGATCATCAAAATGGTTTCTTCTAACCACAGCTCCAGAATCTCGAGTTGGAGAAATTCTTAGACGCTTCCTGCTGAAATGTGAGCTCAGGTGCCTCTTTGCACAACAAAGGATATTACTTTTCAATTTATCCAAAGCCAAAGCAGTTTTGTAACTAACCCTTGTGTGCATCAGACAGGAAAGAAGCAGAGCTGCTGCTCCTTGCTCTTTGAGTTCTTCAGGGTAGTCCTCTTTGTTGATTTCTTCAAGCTTCATCAACTTTATGCCTTCCTTTCCCATGATTAAATTTCGAGAGAGCTTCCTAGAGTTTAACCAAGATAAACTATTTGGCTATGTAAAAGATATGACTAATAATAATAATAATAATAATAATAATAATAATGTTAGGAATTGAAATGAAGGGGAAAAAAGATCAATTTCCTAAATAAAACAAAAGGGAATTGAATTTTGTTTTTTTGTTTACCCTAATTGACTCTCCCCTTATTAGGAATATCTCATTGTAATAAAGCTTTATGAATTTCATTAGCTAAACTAATATAAATTGTCAAGAAATTGTTAACTACAGTTGGTAATGTTAATAGTGTAGTTTTCCTAAGCCAAAGATTATATGATAATTAATGATCCTATAAGATTGGTAAAGATAATATATCCTAATATCAAAAATAATTTTTATAAAAATAATAAAAAAATATATATTACAACTACAGCACTTTAAAACACCCTCAAAATTTGAGTGCAAATCTACTACTTTTGAAGTTCAAATACCCTTTCTAATAATGGTAGTCAACTCAAATTGGAAGTTTGGCAGACCAGAAACAATAGAGACCACTACAGAAAATTCCATCTGAATTAAAACAAAACAGTTGCATTCATTACAATTTAGATGTCCATCAGAATTAAAATAGATTACTGGAATTCCCTCAATATATAATTACTGTAAACACTTATATACAGAAGTAGTGCAGTGCCTCCTTTCCGGCTTTATTTAGCACAACCACGTACAGAAATGAAAATAGATCTTGAACATCTCCAGCGTCACTCATTCAGGATGGGTATCAATAAAGAGTTCTGTTGAGAAGTCCATTTCACCAACGATCCTCCCCCTGTTTGATAGACATGCATACATGAAATCAATGACAGTTAGAATTTTGAAACAAAGTTCATAGCTTGTACCTTTCGAGGACAAACTTCCCTTCTTTGTACTTTTGACTCATCTCATGTGCTGCCTCCTGTTCAGGAAGGAAAAGGCAAATTAGGGAATTCTAATCAGAAGGTAGATTTCACCTACAATAAGAAACAATGAAAACAGAAGCATTTACAGCCAAACCCATATTTCAAAGGGTTATTTTTAGGGGTCAAGCATTGTGTGTGTCAAAGAGAGACATTACATATTTCCAGCCAATAATTCCCCCACAACAGCAACAAAATATGTCAGCTACAGTATGCATTCCTGAAAGCATCATTCTCTCCTCTAACACTCCCACAGTGATGTTCACCCTGAAATCACAAAGTCCGTAATGTGCATCAATAGAAGAGATAAGATAGAAAATACTCAAGATGAGAAAAAATCATTTCCCCTCTATCTAATCAATTCACTTGAAGAACTTGATGATGAAATTTGCGTGTGGGTGCATGTGTGTAGATAAAGGGATCACTGTTAGGCATAATCTTAACACCAGTGTTTTGAAAGGACCATATTGCACGATATTTCTCATGGTTGGTGCTGCTGCCCATGCAACCATTTTTATGGTAATGCGATTTGAGTGTGTGAGTGTGTGCGCGCACACAGATAAGGGAATCACTGCCAGGAATAATCTTAACACTAGTCTTTTGAAAGGACCATGTTGCACAATATTTCTCATAGTTGGTGATTCTACACATGCAGCCATTTTTAAGGTAAGAGACTATGATATGACTACTCAATACAACAATTTCAATACAACAATTTGTTAGATTGTGTCCTTAGGCATCGCAATGCAATCATATCACATCTTGACTGGGTATGTATATTTTCAGGCTTTTACAGTTTTGGTTGTATATTTACATGAGCACTTTAGGGCACCTTCATTGAAGGATTATTTAATGCAGACATGATCAATAGCATCCAAGAGGATGACCCCTGATTATATGACCAAAATCTTCACCGCTAATATGTCATTCAAGTTCTTGTCAACTCTCGTATAAATAGATGATCAAGACCTTGAGTTCTGAGCAGTGATCAGTTTCCACGAGAAAAAATGGAAGCAGTGCTTAAATTAAATATGCTGGGAAAAAATAAATCATGCAGGGGAAGATGGTAGCAATGCTTCAGCAGAAAAACTTGATATCAGGACATTTTACTGATGGTTAAACTTTATTTATGGAGTTATTGGCATTTTGATGGTAGCAGTGCTCTAAATGGTTCTTTTGGTGCCTGATAAATGACACATTCAAATTTCATGGACTGAAGAAGAAAGAAAAACATGAAATTTAGAAAAGAAGATATGAAAGAGAGAAGTTACAGTGAGAACACAAATTTGGAGGAAAGTATTTTCAATGTGAAATTAGTTACAATTGCTCAACGATAAAAATTACTAGCATTTTTCTGTCAAACTTGGTCCTTGGACAAAAAAAAAATAAATCCAAATTTGGCATGCAATCCAAAACATCTGAAAAAATCTTAAAATCCTAACAGTCAATTGCCTAGTTTTCTTATAGGTCCGACCTTGAGGATTTGGAAGCAAGTTGGGAAGAAAAACAGAACCATTAAATGAATCAATCTATGTCCAGACAATACCATCCAGATCCATATGGGTAGAATATTTAGGACAATAACATTAAATATAAATCAGGACAGCCTGATAGTAAACCATCAAAGAAGTAGATAATGCAACTAAATGGACGGAAAAGGCACATTTTCCAACTATCATTCATTCTTAAGTTGTTCAAGGGATCTTTTTATCTTCTTCTATTGTTATCAATAGCTTTACATTCTCTCACTATTCATTAGATTTCCACTGTCTTCAACACTAGTGCTTTGTGGAACAGGTGTTTAAAATAAACTTTTGCAGATAAAGTTTTTTATTTCTTCAGCACCAACAGGAGAAGTTATATATCAAGCAACACAACGCCACCTCATAAATTTGAAAAAACATCAGAAGAGAAAATTCCTGATGCTGTCATCGGAGGTTTTATGCTCACAAGAGTTGTACTAATTATCGTTCCATTCCAATGTGATTACTCTGAAAAGTTTGGTGAGAAACCAAGAATAAAACATCCAAATTTCAGTGTTTTGAGCATGCAATCAACTATGGTTGAGAATTGACCAGCTCATCACCACAGCTAATTAATTTCTGGATTTTTTTAGTACCTTCTTATGTATTTGAATTATATTTTGAACAACTTTTCCTGCTGTGGTGCATTATCACCAATCAAAAAAAGACAAGACAAATAAAATTACTACATAATGCAAATAAACAGCAGAAGGAAAAATGTTTGAACTTTAGAATTTTCATTGCAAGAACATGTAAATTCTCCAATCCTAGCAGCACAAAAGGAGGGAAAAGGATAACGGATACTGGGCTTAGAGGTAGGAAACTCAATTTCAGAAATTTGAGCCAAAACAGTGAAAGAGATACATAAAGCTCTAGCTTGGAGAGAGCCTTTCATGCCTTTCAAAGTTTAGGCGTCCAGCCAACAATGCACACAAATTGAAAACAAGATAGGACCATCAATGCTAACTATGTAAAGTGCCACTACTTGAATCCTCGTTTAGAATTAAAAATCTTCTTGTTGCATCGCACTCCAGCCACAAATCACAAGATATTATCTAAAAAGATTTAAAAGTTATCTACCTAGGCATGTTCACCAGCAAATCGCTATCAAAATAGAGATTAAAGCTTTATAAATGGGACATTAAAGAGATCATTAATTAATCAAGATTTTCAAAAGAACGCAAGAAAGAACTTCTGTCAAAATTGAAGCACTCACACATTATTGAAGAGATAAGCTTTTCCTCTGCGGCAACGAAAAGACTGGCCAAAAAAAGAAAATATGAGACCCCAAAAGAGTTGAATAACTCAAATGCAAGCACAATACATGACAGTGAACTAAAACAAACAGAATCAACAATTCCATGAACCCCTTAAAAAAAAAAAAAAAGAATGGAGGGTTTTGGTTTACCTTTGAGACAAGTTGATCAGGGAGAGCTAAATGGGTCCCACAGAACTTGCATCTGTAAGAACGACCCTCTAACTCCACTACAAATATCCTTCCCATATCTTCCTGTTTACCTCTTGTTGATTTCAGCCCACCGGTGCAGTTGCAGTTGCAGACCAAATAATCATAAGTCCGAAAGTGAGTTATGGATTAGAAGAAGGGAGGTTAGTGGTGTACGATTTTTTTTTATATTGTCCTGGTACTGCTAGTATTACTTCAACACCAGATAGAGTTTGGTATTACATGTGGCGCTATGACTCGAGCTCGCATAAGAGAGGTTTATGATTAGGGTTAGCAGAAAAAATGAGAAAATAAAAAAAATTAAATGAAAAATTAAAAAATTGATTAAATCGATTGGAATTTTAAAAAAACTAACGGATTGAATTTAATTTTAGTTTTACAAGTTTAAAACCAAAAAAATAAACCAAATCAAACTGAAAAAACCGAACCAAATCAAAAAAACAAGTCAAACCGGTTTGAACCGGTTTTTGTTCTAAAAAAACCAAACCGAAACAGGTCGATTACCGGTTTTGGTTTTTTTAAATCAGTTTGGTTATTTTTTTTAAACCGAACCAAATCAAAAATGATCATTTCTAATTTATGATTGGTTATTGTGTTTTAAAGTTTTTTTATTTAAAAATTATTAAAATATTTTTTTATATTAGTATATTAAAAAAATTAAAAACATTTTAAAATTTTAATTTAAAATAAAAAAATCAATTTATTTTAAAATATAGCGCGGCTATAATAAAAATCAATTTAAAATTTAAGATTAAGATATTGAAATTATTATAAAATTAATACAAAAAAGCTTTAAAATAACCAGATCTTGAACTCATATTCTAATGTCAATATGACCAATTATATTTCTACTTTGAATGTTGAATTAAATGGTCTAATTTAAGTGAGGCAAAAGAGTATTAATATGTGTAATTAAACTTTTCACATAAACACTCATATTTCATTTTTATATAAATCATATTATTATTCTTTATACTATTTTAACTCATTTTTTAAAAAGATTTAAGGCTTGTAATTTACGTCCACTTATTATTTTCAAATGAAAATATCCAATTGAATGAAATTTCAACAGATTTTTTTATACAAAAACTATTTCCATATTGTATTTAGTCATTTTTTATATAAAACACGTCATAAAATTTCAACATCATCACACTGGTAGTTTTATATAACACCCCTAACTTCTAAAGTATATTTCAAATACATCTTTGGGCATAAATCATTGAAACCCTAGACATTTTTTTCCTTTCATAATCTATCATTCGTGACTACATGTTACTCCCATTTTAGTTATTTAATATTCTACCAAAGTTTTGGCTCAATCTCTCCTAAAAAATAAAAAATCTCAAGTATCAATATCAACAATTCAAAAACATTCCAAACAAATTCATGATCAAACCATCCTTGACGTTTACCATTACATCACTAATCAATAATAGAATTTAACAATAGTATAACATAACATATATTCCTCTATTTTTATTTTTTTAATCCATAATTAAAACTTTAAAATGATACAAAATTTTATTTTAATAGTAAATTATTAGATTCCATCTAATAATCCATTAATAACCCGGCAAGTTAATCACAATGATGCCACCAGCTCCACTCCAAGTAGCTTAGTCAATCAAGTATCCCGATAATCAATTACATTGATATCACTAGCTCCACTCAAAACAGCTAGTCAATTAAATATCTCTGTAGTTGATTATATTGACGTCATAAGCTTCACTCGGGATGACTAGACAAATAAAGATCCTGACAGTTGATTACATTGATGCCACTAGCTCCACTCAGGCCAATTAGTTAATTAAATATACTAGCAGTCAATTAAATTGACGTCATTAACTCCACTCAGGACAGCTAGTCAGTTAAATATACCAGCAATAAATTACATTAATGCCACTAGCTTCACCTAGGATAGCTAGTCAATTAAATATCTCGACACTCAATTACATTGACGTTACTAGCTCCACTCAGGACGACTAATCAGTTAAATATCCAAATAGTCAATTATATTAATGTCACGAGCCTCACTCAGGATGGCTAGTCAATTAAATATCCCAACACTCAATTGTATTGACGCCACTAGCTCTACCTAGGACAGCTAGTTAGTTAAATATCAATCACTCAATTACATTAATGCCGCTAACTCTACCCAAGACGATTAGTCAATTTTTTATTTACATAAGAATGTCCTTTGTTGCGATTAATCACAAATCATCTATGTACACACACATATACATACTAATTTCTAGCCTCGTAGGCATATTCACATAACAATGTCTAGGCAACATTTACACAATAATAATATTTCTCATGTTTACAGGCAATATTCACATAACAATGTTTCTCATGCTCATAAGTAATATTCACATAATAATAATAATAATAATAATAATAATAATAATAATAATAATTCTCATACCCATAAACAATATTCACATGATACATGATAATATAAAATACGTATAATATCTATTATATTCTAGCATTAAAAAAACTTGAATATTTAAGGAAGTAAAGGGGTGACCCTTACCTTAAGCTTCTAGTGCACATTGCCATAACATGTCATTTTCTGGTTATGCTTCTTACACATCCCAATAGTATAAATTCAATACCTCATTTGATTATCACATACACATAGTTAATTCATGTATATATGTTAACACCAACAATCACAAATTCAACCATAAAGATTTCTATTCATTTGAACATTCTAATTAATATCCAATCATATTTCAAATATTAATTAATAATTCAATCCTTAAGTCAATATTCATGCCATCAAGTTAAGTCCTCATTTAATACTTTTATATCTCTAATTTATAATTTCATGTTTAATATATCAAAACCCAATATTTAATATTTACATTACCAATTTGGGGTTTTAACATAGAATTTTTCAAATTGTTTCCACAATTCAATCCAACACTCAAACACATATATTCATTTACATTACTATAACACTTATTGTTTGAATGTTTTGTTATTTTTTTTCATAATTCATTTTAGTGTCCACACATCATGTCGTTATCCAAATGGCTTAATTTTTTATTAATGAATTTCATTGTCTAAATGGTTTAATTTTTATTTAACGAATTTCAATGTCTAAATGACTTAATTTTTCATCAATGAATTTCAATCATCTTATACTTAGCATTTGAATATAATTCTCAACACAATTAAATCCAACAATCAAGATCAACTTTCCTAAATCTCTACAAAATTAACTAAATTAACAATTTGATCATTTTTAACAAAACTCATTATTTATCATAATTCCCTTAATTTATTTTTTTAGGCATATTACTTTCAATATCAAAACACAATACACTATCTAATTTAACCATTTATCCATACCATAATGCACTTTTTAGTTTCCGTGTTTGGCAATTATTTTCTCTTATCAACCTACCACATACACATGTATCATTTCAGCCATAACCGCGTACACTCGCACACAACTCGTATTGTTTTTATAATAGCTTAAATATACACACGTTCATGACTATTATACAAGTTCATAATCAAGCACACTCATAATAGTTCCTAAATATACACTTTCACAATCATCATAACAATCCTTGTTTAAGCACCTTCGGGCTGTCAAAACAATCCTCAAACTTATGCATTCTTAGCTTTCATAACAACTCATAATTACACATATTATGTTGTGGAAATTAGCCCAAACTCGCTCATTTTTATACCAATATAACATCCCTCAATTCACTCATAATTGGGCTGTCATAGCAGCCCAATTTCACACTTTGTTGTTGTCATAACAACCCTCATTCTCTCTTGGTTAGGCTGTTACAACAATTCATTTTTTAACCATACAAAGCTGTCATGATAGTTCTTATGTGCTATTTAATTCCTAGAATACATTACTAAAAGTTTAATCAAATTTCATGACTATTTGATCTTTAATTTTACTAACATCTTAAGTTCAACAACACACACACATAAACACTCATTTCAACTGTTTACACTTTTAAAGAAACTACTATAAACATCGTATGTGTAACCCAAACATGAAAATCATTCTCATATATCCATTTTCTATTTTTCTACTTATTACCCTTACTTGAAAATATACTAATAATCATAATTCAACAGATAATATTAGCCACTACCCTTCTAAGCATCATTACATCAACTATACATAAAACTAATCACAATTCATATGGATTATCATCAATTAATCCAATTCACTAAGACCTCCTCTATGGTCGGCCCCAAGTGTTCAATATTTTTAAGTTCTCTCTTTTAATTTGTTCCATTTCTTTCATCTCATTCATTCATACTCGATCCCACTCCTAAAACCATTTGGTTTATAATATTTTTACAAATCACATTTCTTCATACAACTTTCTAATTATCATTTTCTATTACATATAAAAATTTACATTTTTCAAACTTGGTTTAAAGCTTATTTCATTTCAACTCATTTTATTTACTTATTGAATGATCATATATTTTCACAAGGTTTAATCAATTCCTTATCTTTCATGCCTTCAAATATTATTTCTTAGTAATAATTTTGATTTAGCATAACATATTAGGCTTCCATATTAGTTTCTCACCACCAAAATCACAAATTTATAACATATATTCATCTCTTTCTTTTCCCTTCATATGGTTTACCCTAAATCATCAAAAACTCATAAGTTCCAACTAAGTTTTTTCCTTCTAAATGTCATTATTCAAGTCATTATCATACAAATAACCCGAAAATTCATAAAAAAAAACATTCCTTTAAATTTTATAAATGAACCGTAAACATGTATATTGGGGATTTTTATCCTCTAATCCACAACACAAGAAAAACAAGATAATACAACATATAAATCAACGTACCCATATACTTTGCACTCAATTTGTGAGTTTCTTTGAAAATTCTTCTTAAATCTTATTCTTTCTTCGACAAGAGCTAGGTTATCTCTCTAGACTCTAACCCCTATTTTTCTTCCTAGCACACTACTTTTGGTACAAATTTCTCTACTTAACTTTTCTTTTTAGGTTCTTAATCCATTCTCTCATCAAGTTTTATGGAGAAAGCAAGAAAAAAATGAATGAAGAAGTATTTTTAGCTCTATCCTCCTCTTGATACTTTTGAACCTATCAGCCAGCTCAAGATAAAAGGGGAAGGGTTTATTTACAAAGACACCATTGTTTAGTCCATGTGTCTTTTTTTGTATTGTTATCTTTTTTTAGGTCCTTCTCCTATTATATCAAAAGGTAGAGCATAATATTTATTAATGACTACTCTAGAAAGGTCTAGATGTATTTTTCAAAGAGAAAGAGTGATATGTTTATCACTTTCAAGCAGTGAAAAACCTTGGTTAAGAAATAGATTGGTAAGAAAATCAAACTTTTAAGAACTTATAATAGTTTGGAATTCTACTCAGGTGAGTTTGATGAGTTTTACAAGAATAAAAGAATTGTTGGACTTCGCACTGTTATGAATACACATCAAAATAGGATTGTTGAATGTACGAACATGACACTCTTAGAAAGAACATGGTGTATTCTTTCATAAACTAGATTGTAAGAACAACTACGATGAAGCAGTTAACATGGCTTGTTATCTAGTGAATAAATTTTCATCGATGATTTTAGAGTTTAAGAATCCATATAAGATATGGTCTGTTCTCATACTAATTACTCTAAACTGAGAGTATTTAGTTGTCCTACTTATACTCATGTTAAGGAAAATAAACTTAGGTTGAGAGCAAGGAAATGCATATTTCTAGGCTATGCATCTACGGTAAAGGGATATCAATTGTAGTGTGTTGATCCCAAATCACTTAAAACTAATATCGATGAGACCTTTGATGGTTCTACTATATTTCACAAAGAAAATGAGTCGACTGGTATTGATGTTGAGGTTGATTAGGATACTAGCAAATAGAAGAAGCTTGAGATTAGAGCTTTAGAGACAATGCAAGAACATGCTTCAGCTGAGGTTGTTGAGGAAGTGGCATAGGTTATTGTTATTAAAAATTAACCTAAGGAACAACCTTATAATATTTCTATATAAAGGCAAAGAAGACATATAAAAGCATTAGTTAAGTATAATTAAGCTGATTTAGATGATTTTACCTTGAAAATTGCAGATAATCTTGATAATCATGATCTTTATTCTTATAAAAGGTAATTTCTTGCAAAGAATCTTCTTAATGGATACTTGCTATAAATAAGGAGATTGAATAATGAGAGATTGTTAAACCACCGTATGGTTAGAAGATTGTTAAGTGCAAATGGATTTACGAAAGAAAAGATAAAATCCTAGTGGTTAAGGGTGTAAGGTTTAAAACAAGCTTAGATGCTAAGGGTTGTACATAAAAAGAAGGTGTTAAGTTCAATGAAGTGTTTTCTATAATTATGAAACATAGTTCTATATGAGTATTGTTTGTTATGGTTGCTTTGTTTGACTTAGAACTTGAACAACAAGATGTCAAAACAACTATTATATATGGCTAGTTGGAGGAGATGATCTATACGCATCAACCATAGGGTTTTATTTCTCAAGGTAAGTAAAACAATATGCATTTATTGAAGAAGTTATTGTATGTTTTGAAGCAGTCATTAAGGAAGTGGTATAAAAGGCTTGATATGTTTATACTTAGGCATTATTACTTTAAAAGTGACTATGATTGCTGTGTGTATTTCATGAAGATCTTAGATGGCTCATTTATGTACTTGTTGTTATGTATTGATGATATGTTGATTACCTTCAAGAACATATTTGAGATCAACAGTTTAAAGGATCGGTTGAGTATTGAGTTTGAGATAAAAGATTTAGGTATAGCTAGAATGATTTTAGGTATAGAGATATGCATAGACCAAAGCACTGGCAAGTTATACTTATCAAATAAAAAGTATTTTAAGAAGATATTCGAGCATTTTTTGTATACAAGACTGCAAGCCAGTAAGTACTCCATTTATAGCTAATTTTAGGTGTTCCATATGCTAGTGTAATTGGAAGCATTATGTATGTTATGACCTGTACTTATCCACACATTTCACATGTTATTATGGTTAGTAGGTTTATGGAAAATCTTGGTAAAGTTTATTGGCATGTTATGAAATTGATATTTTGTTATCATAGAAGTACTACACATGTTGGTTTGATAAATGACAATGGTAGTAGCACTAAAAGTAGTGTTGAGGGCTTTTAGATTCATATTATGTTAGTGATTTGGATAAGAGAAGGTCATTAACAGTTATGTTTTCACTATCTCGAGTGTGTAATGAGTTGGAGAGAAATTTTGTAAACTATTATTGTTTTATCTACAACAAAGGTTAAGTATATGGCATTTACAAAGGCAACGAATGAAGTTTCATGGCTAAGAGGTTTGAGTGATAATCTTGGTTTTTCACATAAGTTAACTATTGTGCATTATGATAGTTCGGTTGTCCTAATATTAGTTTGTTGCAGAAACAACCACAGAATCTACTTGCCAATTGGTTTGAGATTCTATGATTGTTTCCATTATATATGTCATACTTATATTAAAATACAAAATAGGACATGCACATAAAAATAATGGTTTGATAATTTATTGGATGCATAAATTTTTGTTTATGTAAGACCCTCATTTTATTTTTTTTAATAGTTATCAATATAATATGTTTTTAAAATATTTATTTAACAATGAAATTAGTGTTTTAAAAATTAAATTTAGTTGAATTTAACTTTCTCATGATTTATTAAAAATCTTGAGGAAATTATACAAACGATGCATATTTGCTAATTTAAAAACCTAAAACTAATAGGGGCTACTATGAATTAAAAAAAATATCAAAACGGAAATCGCCTCGCTTCACCACCAAGCTTCTACTCCTCTGCTCTAATAGGAGGATTAAGATTTAAGAAGAATGAGATAATCCTATATTGTTTTTTCCAACATCATTATAACTTTTAATGGACAGAAAATCTCCATAGAAGAATTACTTCCACTCCTATAGAAGCTCAATGGGTAAACAAATTTACTGTCAAATTAATCCAAAATATTCAGAATCTACATCTTTAATTTTTTTTAAGACATTAAAGTATCCCTGACAATGAACAATTACTTGTTATGTTTACTATAAATAAAAAAAATTTATTGTGTGAAGGAAAATCGATAGTTAGGAAAAGAGAAAGGAGGTGACCTTATTACTAATCATGTCAATGTGACCCCAGATATAAACAAATACATAATAGAAGAAGGATGAAATATATGTGGTTTAAGAATGAGTATGACCCAACTAATAATTCTAACTACCCATAAATATTATCATTTCATTTTTTAATGTAAAATATCCAGGAAAGATTATGATTCATGCAATCTTGTTATTGAACAACATAGGAGACAAATCCGTCATGACAGATGTTGACGTCTAATCCATTTTTCAAGTTTATCATTCATATTATTATATTTGGTTAGATGTTAATTACTTATTAATTCCGGTTGCTCTACCCATATTTATTAAACCCAATTCAAGATTGATCTAACCAAGGAATCAGGTTTTAGGTTGCATAGGTTGACCCGGGTCAACCCGGAAAAATAAAAAATATATATTTAAGATTTTAATATCCCACATAGAAAAGTTTTGAAACTATGCATGTGGATGTAAGGTATAAAAAAAAAAGTAAAGTGTAATATAGTTATTCTACATTAAAAAGTTAAGAAACAATTCATGTTGATATAAGCTATAAAAAAAAAGAAATGTGAAGTGTAGTTGACTTATCTCACATCGAAAACTTAAAAAACAATTTATGTGAATATAGGCTATATATAATTATCCTACATCAAAAAAAAATTAAAAAACATTTTATATGGATGTAGGATGTCGTGGAGTGCACGATATTGAATGACGGGTATTCCTCCTGGATCGAAAGGGATTTTGGATGTGTTAGGATAAATCATAAAATTATTATTTGAAAGGTTTAAGAGTCGTCACGTAGTATTATGATCACTAAGAAACCTAATAGTCTGCGAGAGTCTGGGTAAGGGGACTAGTTGTGCACGGGGAAGACCCATCACCCCCAGTGCACTTTACTTATAATAAGCTGTATTATTTATTGATTGTTTTTCTCCAAGTTTTGTTTCTATTTGTTGGTCTATCTAAGATTCAAGAAAGGTTCTCCTCAGTAAGGAGGTCTCTATCTTATTAGACTAAAACCTAATCATTTTAAAGTCTGAATTTTAATGGTATATTTATTTCTATTTTGTATCTTTAATACCTAGGGTTATACTTTATAGAGTAATTTTATAACCCCAAAAATTAAAGTGTACAATTAATTCCTAACATTTTATTTGTGTCAATTTATTTAATTTAATAAAAGGAGTATGCATTACATTGTAAAATTCATACTCCAAATATTAATTAAACAAATTAATTTTTATAGTGTTTTCAAAATTTTGATCAAATCCTAATGGATAATCATAAACTGGTTATGATACCTATTGATCGATTTTTTGTATTTTTTAAAGTATGATAAAAATGCATTTTTTATTTTCTTATAAAATATTCATGAAAATAATTTTTAGAATTTAGATGAATGTACACAAATAAAAACATATTTTTGTATTTTTTTAAAATTTCAAATGAAAACAGGTACTTTTAATACCGAGTCAGTATCTTACAATATAAGTCTATAGCCCCGATATTAAGTGAAATGGTTGGAAAAACATGAGAGAGACTCACAAATAATTCTAAAATGATCCATGAATTTTTTTCAGAATTTTTTGGAAATCATTTGGGTTTTGTTTGGCAAAACACAATAATATTTTTTAAAATCAAATAAGATACCAATATAAAACATGTTATTCTTTCACCATTGACTAACTTAATAATCCAACCAAAAAAAATCATACATCAAATGTTGTTAATTTCACAAATTACATTCAAATCGCATATTAATTCAAGCGAATCAACACAAACCCAAACATAATTCCTGCAACAACATTTAATGTTCAAATACAAATAAAAAACCTAAAAACAAACTCACTAATCAACACAAATTACCAAATCATTTCAAACTAAAAACACACATTAATCTAAATCGATAATGTCCAAACAATCCAAAAATATAAACAATAATGAGCAATTTATCCTAAAATTCACAACATTTTAGAAATTTATTAGAAAAATAATTTGAGGTTATGAATCGACCTTCTGAGATGTTTAGCAAGTCTAGGAATTACTGGAATCATATTGACAAGGTTGTTGGAACATCGGCGCGTGTACCATGCATCACCATCGTTATTGGCCCGTGGAATGACGCGATGTTACTACTGGAGAAGGAGCACCAGGTGAATCTTAAACTCCTATGTCTCCTCTTTGATTCCTCACCAATGGTGTAATAAACAAGCATCTATAAAGGGAGCTATACTTCGTTGAATTCTCATTCTTCTTCTTGTTTTTAAATTCAGGTTTGTCTCTTCTTTCTACAACCAAGTGTTGTTGCTACTGCTTCTATAGAAAAGTCTTATTATGTATAAAACTAATACATCCCCTCTTTGATTCTCCACTGGCTGAGCTACAAATGGATCTCTTTAGAGGGGGATCTGTTATATTAAAGTTTAATTTTTGCTCTTGTTTTTCAACCCAAGTCTATCTTTTCTCCCTACTAGTGTGTTTTAATGCTACTACTGGTAGGTGAGAATTTTACAAGGTCTAAAACTGCTACATCTCCTCTTGGATTCTCCATTAGTAGTGTCATAAACAGATCACTGTAAAGGAAGCTCTGCTACATTGAAGTTTGATGTTTGTTATGTCTCTTCTCCCTACTGTTATGTTTTAATGTTGCTACTTATGGGAGATAATTTTACAAGGTCTGAAACTACTACATCACCTCTTGGATTTCTGACTAGTAGAGCTATAAATGGATCTCTTCAAAGGGAGCTCTGCAATGTTGAATTTTGATGTTTGCTCCTGCTTTTTTCTTCACATTTAGTTGTTAATACCACTGCTTGTAAGGGTTGTTTGGTGATGATTTAAGGGTTATCTTGGAGTGACTTGGAAATGGACTTTTTTTATATGAAAGCTGATTATTTGGATGGTGTTTTAATTGTTGAAGCTGTGTATGATTTGAGGTCTATTTTAAGGTGTTTTGGTTGGAGATTTCATGGTTGTTACAGTCTTGGTTTGGAGGCAGTATCCCTCCCCATTAGGCTTCTTGGGTTAGGTTTTTATGGGTTTTTACAGGAGAAATATGAAGGTTCTAGGGCTTATAAGTTGATAGGATCTTAACCCTTGATGTTAAAGAATAGATCTCAACCATTCATTGAAGATAAGGATGGAAGTTTATCCTGTTTTGCACCTGACAAAGAAAGGACACAAGACTGTTTTGTTGGTGGAGTAGTGTAGGGTAGCATTTTTTGGAGAGAATTTGCAAGTGTTTTTGCTGCACTTAGAACTAAAATGTTGGCTTAGAGTGAAATACATGTATCAAGATGTAAGTTGGCATGAGATTTATGTGGTATAGTAAAGAGATAAAGAAGAATTCAAGGCTGAATTGTGGGCACTTGAACATTTTTTTTCTTTTTCGTTTTAATGGGAAAAAGACAAAGAATAGTACCCGAATGACATGCCTTTCAGGGTCTAAGCTTAGAAATTAAACGACTTATTATCCATTAGGCAAGGTTGTTCACGATCCAGTTTAAGCTATAAAGACAAACCAAACCGAGACATGTTAATTTTGGAGAATAAGAACTGGATCCAATCAAAAACTAGTTCAAAATGAGGTGGTTCAGTTTGGTTTTTTTATATATAAAAAACTTGAAAACCTAATACCAACATAAATTGGCTTTTTTAGGGTTTTTTAATTGGGCATGCATTAAATTGGGCTAAAAAAATCTTTTTGTTGGGTTTAGTTTGTTGATAGGCTTTTTAATAAATAAATAAATAAATTTATTAGTTTTTTAAAGAAAACTAGCCATATTAAGCTAAATTAAGCAACAAGTTCATTAGTCCATTCGTTAGATGTTATAAAACAATGACCCCTAACAGAAACCAAACTCCAATCTCTTATATATATTTCATGTCTTCTGATTTTAAACCAAAATCCCACTAAAGCCCTGCAACCGTAATAATAATAATATACCATGATTTCTAAATAAATCCCTTTACAAAATCCCCACCACAAAAAGAAAAAATAATTGTTTTCTCATAAAGTAACTACAAATGCAGGCTTTTTTTTATGAATAAACAGATTCCACAACCATTCATTCTTAACCAAGTAAGAATATTAAAATATAAAAATTTATAAAACATTTTTCAAAACCCCAAATGTAAATTCCTTTTAATTGCAATCAAGCAACAAAGTTGAATCACAAAATAAATAAGCAAATTCAATTACAAAATATCTAAATCTCTAAAAATTAACCAAACAAACACTTAGATTAAACTATAGGAAAAACACAGCAACAACTGAAATAACTCCCACCCCTTTAAGCACAGCAACTAACATGAAGAATGGAGTGTCAAAGTACAATTTATTTTGCAGATTTTATACCGTAAAAGCTCAATCTAGACCCCAAATTGTAGATGTTTCAAGACTCACGACCACTAATAAAAGAAAGGAGAAAAAAATTACAATTAGCAATGGTAAAGCCCTAACTACTAATTAGTAATTACATTTCAAATTAGGAGAAGTTAAAAGATAAAATTGAATATTACCTTTGAGAGAAGTCTTCAATCAAGAGGGAGAATGAGAGAGAGAAGTCAGGGGGGATGGGGATGTGGGTATGGTTCGGCTAATGTGAAAGTGTGAATTGTGAAGTAAGATAAGGATGTGGGTTTTGTTTACTTGTAGTAGCTAGGGTTTTGTTTGCTTAAAGAGAGATGGAAGATCAATAGAGAAGGAAGAACGAGAATAGTGAGATGAAGAGAAGTGAGATAGGGATGTGGGTTTGGTTTGTTTAAAGAGATATGAAAGATTGATAGAGAAAGAAAAACAAAAATAAGAGAGATAGAAGAAAGAAAGAGATGGTTTGGTTTCTCTAGTTGTGTTTGGCAGTTGTTTGGTGAGATGAAAGGATTATGTTAGGGTTAGGTTAACTAGTAAGGACTTATAATTTATACCCCTTCTTTTTTTAAGATATTTAGTTATTTTTGTAAGGTACAATTTGGTTTGGCAGTTTCAGTTTTTGAAATCATAACTGAACCGAGTCTATTTATTGATTTTTCAAAACTATTTAATCAATTTTTCCTTTTAGTTCGGTGTTTTCAATTATTTTTTTTATTTACTCGGTTTTTTTGGTTAATAGATTTTTTTTTAACACAGAAAATTAGGACATTTTCCTACAATGTCTTTTTTCAAATTGGTCTCTAAACTCTTCAAACTTTTCAATTAAGTCTTTAATAGGACTTAATCTTAGGAAATCCATTCAATTTCACCCTTAATTGAGTTAATTAATTTATAAAAACTTCGAAACTAGTCTCTAAAATTTCTTGTTCCTTCAATTTCATCCTTAGCTTTCTTTAATTAGACTTTAAAGTTTTGTACTTTTTACAAAATGGTCCTCGATTTTAAAATTCTTTGGTTTGAACCTTAATCAACTTTTAATATTTAAATTTCTTTCATTTGAACCCCTAATTGCACCAATTTAGCCTTTTTAAGTTCCAATTTTTTCCCTAATCTTTCAATTTTTATGAATTGATCCGAATTGAACCTTATTAATTGTTCTTATTTTAGCCAAATTGACTTTCTAACTTAATTTTGCTTTTAATTAAGCTCTTGATTAAATCAATTAGGCTCTGTAAAAGTTTGATTAAGTCCCTGAACTTAATTAATTTGCTTCAATATCTTTTTTAATTTGATCCTAAATTCTCATTATTATTTTTCAATTAGACCCTCCATTGTTGAAATTGAGCTCCCAACCTAGGCCACTTGGTTCAATTTAGTCCTTCATCCTTCAATTAACTCCTCATTGTCTGTTTTTCATTTTCTTTTTTAATAGTTTTTTGGGAACCCAAAATTGTTATGGCATAGGATATAAAAAAGAAATGTGAAGTGTATTACAGTTATCTAACATCGAAAAATTAAAAAACAATTTATATGAATGTAGTTATATATAGTTTTTCCACATTGAAAAATTAAGAAACAATGCAGGAGAATGTAGGCTATAAAAGAAAATGTTGAATGTAGTATAGTTATTTCACATTGAAAAATTAAGAAACAATCCATGTAGATGTAAACTATATATAATTATCTCACATTAAAACGTTAAGAAACAATTCATGTAGATGTAAACTATATAAAAAAAAATATGTGAGGCCAAATATTCATGAATTAATTTTACTTAGTCAACTGAGTTTTGGGTTGACATGATTGGTCGCTCAGCTTTCACCAAGCCAATTGCAAGCTCAAGTTTTTGTGATTTGAAACTTAATCAAGATCCTAGATCATGGATTCACCTGCCGAGCTGGGTTTCATAACTATTGTTATACCAGGATGTAAAACTAAATTTGGTGTGGTCATATACTATTCTAATTTACATTTAATGTGAAAATACTAATTTATTTATATTTTTAATATTAAAAAGATTGAGGTCTTTTTTCAAAAAGAATTATAGAATGAGAAAAATATATAACCATCCTTTTTAAAAAGTAATATTTCTCTTACATAAAATAAAAATAAAAAAAAATAAAAAAAAAACAAACAGAACTTAAAGGACTGGCCAATATAGTCAAATTCTATTTATAAATATGATAAGTTAATAATTTCTTAAAGACTTATTTAATGAATTTTTATATATAATATCCCAGTAGTTCAATTTTTTTGTAAGGAAAAATAAAAGAAATTAATTTAATTTTTTCAAGTGAAAATAAGCATGCTTTGAGCATTATTGAAAAATCAGAGGAGGTTGACAAAACAAAGGGCACTTGATTTTAAATAAAACACAATTAGAAGATATCAAACATAATTGAATTTTTTTAATTATATATTGAGTTAAATTTTAGAAAAGAGTGTAAGGTTGGGGCATATAACACCACCAGAAAATTTGCTGTGCCAAGGAGCGATCAATGAATAAAAAGAGGCCACTCCGGACTGTGGATATCCTGACAACATTCTTGAAAGTTGATGTAGAGCATGTTTTTTACAAATTTAGTGGTTATTTTAAAAAAATATCTTTTTAAAAATATATTAAAATAATATTTTTTATTTAAAAAAATAATTATAAGATTTTATAAAAATATTTTTTAATAATAAAAATAAACTAATTCTTATTTATTAATTATAATATGAGGTTAGTGGCTCGTGACTTTTTTTATATAGAGGGTATGTGAAATAATATTAGTAATTTTTTTATTTAAAAATGTATTAAAATAATATTTTTTTAAATTTATTTTATCTTGAGTATATTAAAATTATAAAAAATATAATTTTTAAAAACTTAATTTAAAATTTTATAAAATTATTTTTTAATCATAAAAATAAATTAGATCTTATTTGCTAAATTATTGTTTCTTATCTTTTTTTATATGGAAAGTGATTATAACAATAATATTTATTATTTTTTAAAATATTTTTTATTTTAAAATATATTAAAATAATATATTTTTCAATTTATTTTTAACGTGATTACATTAAAATTATTTAAAAATATAAAAAATATAATTTTAAAAAAATTTTCAATTAAAACGATTAGACAGACAAATACGTAGTTTTCCACGTAAACGCGACGCGGCTTTAAAGGCAGCCAGCCGCCCAAACCTTGTAAGTTGTAACGATGCACCTCATTTTCTTTTTGGCCGTTGCTTTATAACCCTGTCTTTGTCTATCTTCTCTCACAGATTCCCACGTGTCACTCAACAAGTCACCCCTTCCCTCACCCGCATGTCCCTTATTGAATTCCCCCACACAGCAGCCGACGCGCCGGTTTCAACTGTCTGTCACCTTCCAACACATCATCACCACACATGTCGCTTCCTCTGAAAATCCGTACATGTATTCACGTGATAACGGCCACGTCGCTTGCATCTATTCGACGGTTGTCAATATCATAGGCACCCGCTTCACCATGGCATTAAGATGAAAAATCTTTGAAAATGGGTTACAAGAAACAAATGTGGACCCCACCATGAGCGGCCGCCGCGCCTCCTCTACCTGACTATTTCACACGTGGACCCCTTGCCTAAGCCACAATTTCTTAAAAGAGTAATCTCACGAATCTTATCTTTCCTGAAGACTTTTAAACATACACTTTTTTCCACTTATAAAACTCCATTTTAATCGTCTTGTCTTCCTATGTTAATTTTGCCCACCATGTAAAATCTATAATGTTTTATTATTATTATTATTATTATTATTTCTTCTATTAAACGATATCCTTCAATTATTGGACATTTATTATGGACATTTATTATTAATTCTATATATTTTATTTTTATCTTCTTTGTTATAAAATCATGACACGTCTTAGATAAAAATAAAAAATACAGTGTGAGAATAATTTTCATACAATTATGGATGTTATTCTATTTGTTTTTGTGTTTTAGAAATGTTTTTTAAAATAACTAAAAAAAATTATTTTATTTATTTTAAATTAATATTTTTTAGTATTTTTAGATCGTTTTAATATTAATATATTGATGTTAAAAATAATTTTTTTAAAATAAAAAATATTATTTTAATATATTTTTAAATAAAAAACACTTTAAAAAATAACTTTAACCACAATTTAAAATACGCCCGAATAATTTTAACTCTATTCTTTCATAATTCTTTTGTGGGATATTCATTTCCATCATACAATGGTCGAAGTTCATCGCATTTTGAATTAAAGAAATTATTTTTCTTCCATGTCATGAATTTCACCATGTCGCTTACAAATCTTAAAACTATAGATGGAAAATACATATAAAAAGGAGCTCAGATCTTCAGTTCCATTTTCCTTATTAATTGTTATGTTCTTAAACATAGGATTAATGAATCGTTTTCGTAAACACATTGATTGCTTTAGTAACTCGTCATCTTCTCCGTCTCGTCAAGCAATGGCTGATGTTACTTCAATCATGAAAGGAGGCATCAAATGTTGGAAATATAAAACGCTAATTTTTTGAAGAACAGGAGGTATCCAAAAACAGAAAGAAAAAGAAGAATATTTAATTATATAGAAAAAAAAAAAAAAACCAAATTAAAACTATCGAACGGTGGACGTGCACGTGACGACAACCGGAATCCCGACATTAACCCATCAACACGGAATTACTCTCCCAGGCCCCCACCGCGGCCTCTTTGATTCGGTCCCTCTCTCTCTCTCTCTTATCTCTCTCAGAACCAAACAAAGCAGTGGTTTTGCCGTCGGTGCCGCTTTCAATAATAATAATATAACCCCCCACCCCCCAAAAAAAAAAAAAAAACATTAAAGAACCTCCACGTAACCACGCGTCACTGGGCCATCCAAGCATCATCATCCAGCCATTGATTCTGAAAAATACTCTCGAGATCTGTACAGAAAATGACAAACAAGTACATGAATCACGAGGAGCATTTTTAGAGAGAAGTGATTAGAAAGACAGGGCCATGTTTTCTCATCATGAGCCTGTTATGTATTATTTTTCTAATTGTAAATTAATTAAAAAAAACTCAGATTTTTTAATAAAGAAATAAATAATAACAAGGTAACCAAAGGTAGTTCAGGTTTAGTGCGGTTTCCGTACGGTGTAGATGGGTCCCCGCGTGACGTAATAGGACAGATCTCTAACATACGCCTTGTATTACGCTACGCTTGCGCATCAAAATAAAACCCAACCTACAATGCCGGCAACATGTCTGTTGGACACTTGGATGCCACCTACACATTCAAATACGCAGAGCCAGCAAATTGATTAATAAATACGAGTAATTATGGTCATGTTTTACCTGATTCAAGGGTAGCTGCATATGTTTTTTCCCTGAATGCATCTTTTCCGAGATGGATAACTTCAAAGGAGAGAACAGGTTTCAGAATTAAGTAAAAACCGTTCTCAACTTGTCTGCTTGGTGATGGGAAATATGGTGGCATTTTTTATCTCCGTTTTGCTGATCCAGCCATTACCAGTTACAAATTGAGCCCATGAAACTAGACCCGAGACTCAGCGGCGTGCCGGTTAAATCTTTACTCAAAAATTGTAAACTTAGGCCGAAAAATATTGAATTTATATTTCAAACGATGTCCTATCCTTTATTTTTTTAGAGAGAAGGGAGCACCAAGCTCCATTTCTTACGTATCTGGGAAAGAGTTTAGTTTCACTGAATTAATCCCCAGCCCTGAAAAGAAGGGTCTTTTTGGTGCTGTTCTTGGTAGGTGTAATAAACCAAACTTGTAACGATAAACAGCAACATCTTAAACGAGCCAAGTAAATCTTAGGGCTTTGATTAGTAGATTTGCGGGAGCATATATGAATGTTACTGGCAACAATAACAGCAAAGATAGAACAACTCTGAGAAACTTATTAAATTTCTTAGTTGCGAAAAAAAAAGGGAAATAGTTTTAGATAATTTCCGTTCTCTCTATATACAAAATACGTCAGCTGCTTTTCTTTTCTTTTTTCCTTAATTAGCTCTAATTCTCTAAAACTTGCTCTCTTCCTGTCGTCCCAGGAAATTAGAGGAAAAAAACAACACTGAAGCCATAAAACGACTTCCAAAATCAGACCTCTCCATGAAAAACCACAAGATCATGAGACTTCCGGTGGTGGGGCCAGGTTAAGATCAAGATCAAGTGACAATCCCTTACTATCACGACGATGATCGTAATCGACGACTGATGATGAATCCGAATCACTCTGGGCCCCACCTCCATTCACCATCACCGTTCGATCAAACCTGCACCTGTTAATATTATTCACTATACTATTATTGTTAGGAATATCATTCTTCGCGTGAGCGAACGCGTCAAAGAAGAAAACGGGACGCGCAACAGCAGGGAATGGAAACCACGCGCCTCCTGGAAAACTAACTCCATTGGGAAAAGGCTGGCGGTCGGGTTTATGGCGGGAAATGTTAAGAGTGAGGTCGAGTGGTGGTGGAGGGGAAGCGGCGCGTGGGGGCGGCGGGGAGGAGGACTCGACAGTGCTGCTTTGGCTAGGACTGCGCGTGGGGTTGGGATTAAGCTCACCAATTGTAGGGAAATTAGTTTTGGCTTTGGCTCCGCGGAATTCACGAGCAGCCGCATCGTATGCACGGGCGGCCTCTTCAGCAGTATCAAAAGTGCCGAGCCAAACCCTCGTTTTCTTGCCTGGGTCTCTGATCTCAGCTGCATAACGTCCCCATGGTCTCTTCCTGACGCCTCTAAAACGGATCTCCGATCTAGGGCTATTCGGGCTGTTGTTGTTGTTAGATCTTTCTCTAGGAGCCATTTTAGCGTTGGGGGTTTCCTATTTTTATTTTTCGGGGGGTTTGTTTGTTGGTTAGGTGCGAGGTTTGATAGGAAAGAGGCAGGGAGCTGGTTTATTTATATAGGGAGAGAGCCAGAGAGGAGGAGAGAGAAAGGTCTGCTGCTTCCGGGGGTGATTTGTTGGCGTTTTGTGGGTCCAGTCAACGATAGGATATGTGGCTTCTCTTACACGAACCAGTTTAGTTAGTTTATGGGCTAATGAAATGGTGGCACGTTAGGCTCTTCAAGAAGGAGATACTTACGTTTATAAAAAATCTCGTAATTAAATGTTTTATCTTGGTGAATAAATGTTTTCGTTTTTTTTTGTTTTTTTTTCCAGTCGTCAGGATTGTAATAAGAGATAAATGGGACTCCCATGTGACAGTCATTAAGTGGCTAATAAAAGCATCGTCATGGCACCTAAAGAAGGTTACTCATGCGCTCATTACAATGGTCAAAGCCTAC
>Ga0325401_1000774_pt1 | contig 24739 bp, 11 predicted proteins | sample PopdelMetagenome_FD_205666 | JGI IMG/M metagenome (GOLD analysis project Ga0325401, IMG submission 205666) | Populus deltoides microbial communities from Bellville, Georgia, United States - Xylem-PdKOR-R2 | ecosystem: Host-associated > Plants > Phyllosphere > Stem > Wood/Secondary xylem | place...
TTTTTTTAATTAGGATATTTTCAAATAAACCACGGGACAAAAGGAGGGTCCTAGAAGGAGAGAAAAATCGAGACTAGCTTTACTAGGTTTTCTTGGCGGGCAAGTCTTGCCAGCCATCCATTTCTTTCATTAAAACAAAAAAAATCCAGTTTTTATTTATTTATTATTACGATGGTTCCAAATTTCCAATGCTAGGAGAGCATGAGCTGCCACGTTTGACCCCTACAACGGCTGCACGTGTCAGCCCTTTGCGATACTCCATCATCGAACTGGACAACCATTCTTGGTATTTCTTTTTCTTTTTTAAAAAATATCAGAAATTATGCTGTTTGAAAGAGCATGATTATTTAAGATTTTGTTGTTAAAAACAACGTAGTCTTTATATTTTAAAAAAACTGAGTTGCGTCGTCTAAAAATACAATCTGCAAATTAAGTTGTTTTCAACGAAACATTAAATGGATTATGCTGTTGTCAACGCAATACATATAGATTTTTAATATTTATTCAAATATTCCTTAATTAAGCTAATTTGTCCACTGAAAATGAATTTACATCATGAGACCTCTCTCCTTCATCCAACGTCAATATTATTAATTTCCCATATCATCCGCTTATCAGAACACGCAAGTACGGAATCATACATACATGTATTTACGCCAGCCCTCCTCGCTATTGGATCATGGGCGGGCGCCTTATTAGAATTCATGAATTCTATTATTATCTTTACTAATTTTATAAATTTTAAAATAATAATTATATAAATCCCTAATAATTTTGATATTTATAAGATTCAAACTAATTACCAGAAAATCTAACTAATTAAACTATAACCCTCAAAGTGTTTTTATTTTTTTATTTTTTTATCTTCTCTTGAAAACAGAGGAGTTTAGCTTCCAGTATGACTGATTTTCTCGATTATCCCGCCTTGCAGTTTGCTAATTACTCACTGATAACCTTACATGTGTTAGGTTGTGGATGGCATTACAGGGGAAACTAGTTTGATCTTCCAACCTACGCGGCGGGTAAGAGTATGTGTTTTTTAATGTCATATGGATATATTTTTTTCTCTCAAATATCATGTTTTTTAATTAAAAAACATATATGAGCTGTTTTCATAATCTTAATGTTTTTATTTATTATATCCTGAAGGTTTTTTCTTTAACTGATAACAAATTAATTTTATTTTTATAAATACATTGTGAAAATAAAAACTATATAAAAAAATTAAAGATAAATTAAAATAATCTCTTTAAAAGACTGTCAAATAATAAAAAACAATAACTACTGATTAAAAAGTACACACTAAACAATCTTTTTAAGAAAATAGAAGAGAAGTTAGTTTGATGTTGTATGCATCACTTGATATATTCAGAGCAGATCAACTTCATGATTCATCTTCTTTCTTTGGTCGGGGTCCTATTGTTTCGAGTGAATGCAATGTTTTTGATTTTGAGAGTGCCATTTGTGAATGCCTGCCTCTACACTAGCTGGGCCTCCGCCATTGTTTTTTCTTTGTTATTTGGAAACAGGTTCAAGCAGCTGATTCTTTACTTAAGCTGGTGTCGGAGTTGAAGCAGACATCAATCTTTTCAGGATTTGCATCTCTTAATGACCATGTTGATCGAACAATAGACGAGTTCGACCAGCTCGCGGAATAAACAGATAGCATGTTAGCTGGAGTTGGAGAGGCGGCTGCTGCGCGCTAGCCTTGAGGAGCTTCAAACACTTTACTATTCTTCCGCACAGAGGACAAGTCAAACCTTAGAACCGTACCTAAGATTCCTAAAAACTTGCGATATCATTCTCCTGTTTAATGGGCTTGTTTTCCTGAGTGTATAATTACCTGTGTAATCAAAGGCAACACTGTATTTGAATGGAAGGAAATATATTTCTAGTGATTATCTAATTTTCTTCCTTCTGCCATGCGTTTCTTTGAAATTGTAGTAGGAATAATGGTTTAAAATATATTAAAATAATTTTTTTTATTTTTTAAAAATTATTTTTGATATCAACATATCAAAATAATTTTAAAAAATTATTTTAAATAAAAAAAATAAAATTTTAAAATTTTTAAAAATACAGCTCAGCATCACATTTCCAAACAAATCTAAAATTGTTTACGCCAAGTATGATCAGTATTTGCCTAATTTCGAGTGAATAGAGAAGGGACCGGATCTTGAAGTCACTAGCATTTTCGACTGGTGAGCATTCTTAGTTTGGTAACAAGCTCAAGGAACATCATGACTGCCAATGATTTATGTTCGCATGTTTTGCTTGTTCCATGTCAGTGTTCCTCGGCTTTGTTTAATGACACTTTTGGAGTTTATTTGTTCTGTTTAAAAGCCAATCTAAATCAAACGTGCATGGTGAAAAATGGGCTGTGCCATGGCAGATTCTAGATGCCATCGAACAGGCATCAAGGATGCGATGCACTGATGGGTCACTGCATCGCCCTTGTGGTTTTTATAAGCAAGATAACCTTATGCCTGATGGAAACTCACAAATCAATGTTCATGTTTTTCTTTTAAGAAAAAAAATTCGGACCTTCTTAAATTTTGAAAGGATGAGAGAACGAGCAGGAGTTGTTTGCAGAAAAGGGGGAAAAGAAAAAAAGAGTCGCGTGGGAAATATTAAAGTTGACAGTATGCACAAATCAAAGACACGCTTCAAAATCATATACAGAGCACAAGTCTGTCTGAAATAAAACGATCACATGTTCATTAATACATCATTGTCAGGAAACTCAATTAAGGATTTTACTGTCTACTGACAAACAAGCAACTCCAACAATAATTTACAAGACGGCACTTTGTGCATTTAACAATTGCTTGCAAGAATTTAGCAGCTGCAAACATCAAGATCAGCAAGATGCATGCTACTTTATATTCTCTGCCAATTTTAAGTAGGCATGAAACTGTTAGAGCTTCTTGAGCAAAGCTTTCAGATGTGGCTGAATACCAGTTAGGTTGGTAGCCATTTGAACCACATATGATAAATCTCCATTCACCAATTCAAAATCTCGTGTTATCTCCTTCACCTGCCAAAGAAAAACGAAGGTGATTTGCAATCGCTTGCAATAAAAAATGAACAGATTTGTTTTAAAACAGAATCCACAGTGCTAAATAAAAAGAACACAGACAATTTTATTTTTTATGCTTCTTAAAAGACATTGGTTTATAATCCTCCTATATTCTTTTAAGATAAAAACATACAACATTTGCAAAATTCCTCCTTTCTTCAATGGGACAAACTATGTTTCTAAATCTATAGTATTCAATTCTAGTTGTAACCCTGTATGGATTGTTGTAATTCTGTTCAACCTGTACAAGCTAAAATCCTCATCCTTGTAATATAATTACCATCAATATAAATGAATAAGTTTAGGATTACCATTACTAGAATAGTGACCCATGAATCCCTCCCTATCTATAGATTTTTCTTTTGCTCGTGGCATGCAACAGACTGTCCTCGCCTCTCATGCCGAACCATTGACAGTGAAATCAAAAAACCAGCAAATGGTTACATTGTTCAATGACAACATGCTTGTGTGGCATGGGAATTCAAGTAAAGGCTTCTCTAATATCTATGCTGAAATTTGAAAATCAAATGCACAAATTTGAGGCAGCTTTCGTCTAATGGTCAAGAGAATGAGGTCTAAACTTACCATGACAAAAACATTCTACCATCCAAGGTATAAAATCAGCTACTGTTTGCATAAATTGAAGCTCCTGTGCATCACAGAACAAGTCTACTGGCATATAATTTGAAATAAAAATGAATCTGGTTTTGTCTTTAGGATCATGAACCAACTAATTATCAAGAATGCAGCCAGCTAGTTATTTTCCAAATAACCTTTCCCAGATCCCAACTTAATTTTGTATACAGAAACAGAAAATTGGCAATGGTAATGGATACAGTGCCCTCTTTGCAGTACTAACGGCAACAGAAAAGAGAGTTCCATGCTTCATCGACCAATTGTGAAGCATTCTTTAACTAGTAATGTAAAGCTATACAAAGGTTAATGTTGAGGATGCAAATAACCCATTGAACAAACAATATGAATGGTCATGAAAAAGAAAAATCACCTTAGAAGCATTGCCCACCAATTGACTCTGAAGCTTGATCGTCTTATCTTCTGTATTATAAGTCCCTTTCTAAAAACAAATTACCAGAAGAATATAATTCACCTGATACCAGTAATTAAGATAGGAAGCCAAAAAAGAGAATATCCAATATAGTTTTCATCGTCAAAAGTAAGGCATGGAAGTGAGAAAATTAAAAAAAAAAAACCTGGACTTCAACGATGCCAGTGCTCTGAGCAATGACAACTTCAATGGTACCATCAGGCTTGGGTCTCCAGTAACCACTCTCGGCATGCATAGGTTCTCCAGAATTGAGTTTCCAAGTCTTTTGATTATAAGCTATCACAGGCTACAAGAGAAACCCTACTCAGTATTTGCTGATGGTCAAACTCAAAACTAAGGGGAAAGAAATATTGAAGCTATACCTTGCCAGGATTGGAAGAGAAATGAAGCTCTTCTCCATAAGAGAAAGAGTTGATGGTGGGATAGCCACCTTCTCCTTGGCCCCTCCATGTCCCCAGCAGATATGAGAGTGGCACGATTACTGGATGCACAGCTGCTGCTGACGGTGGCGTGACAGAGTCCATCCTCTACTGCAGCTACCGTTCTTGATTTCTCTACCAAAGACTTTATTTTTGATCCAAGACCTTTTTAACTCTGGGTTGCAGTGGACAAGGTTATCGGCAGGCAGGGAGTGCCAGGCTGATCTGCTACCCCTGCCTTCAGCTGTCTCCTCTAACATGGTCATGGATGGGCTGTATAAGGCCCGAGTCAAAGCGGGTTTGAACCAAGTGGATGAGCCCCTTTTGTCGGCCCAATTTCTTCAGTACCTTTATGGCCCAACATTCTTTGCCCATAGAGTTTTTAGTAATTTTCACTACTGCTTTGCTCGATAGAAAGAGAGGGAAGCGCGCAAAAAACCAAACTTGTTTTGTTGTGTATACTTTTCAGCGACTTTTTTAAGATTCCGTCAAAATAGGAGGGAGGCAGTAAAAGATATTTTCCAGGTTTAGTTCGACCGTGTCAGAAAACGAGATGGCGAAAGATCGATGAAAGGTCACCGGCGTCTGTATTGATTTTTTTTTTAAAAAAAATTGTAGATTCTTTTTTAATTCTTTATGTCTTTTTTTTTAAAAAAAAACTGTTTGTATTGATTTATTTATTTATTTTTGTTCTTAGAGTGATTGAAATGTGAGGATTTTGCTAATTTAGTGGCTAGTTGGTTCTCTTTCTGAAGTGATTGAAAAATTGAAATGTAAGGCTTCACTTAATTATTAATTATTATATAATCTAGGGATTGATTTGAGATTCTTTCTAAAAATTATTTGGAGTTGAAAGTCGCATGTGATAGACACGTGATGATGTCGTGACTTGTATTAATCACTTGATTGTATTAATCTCAGATCGAGGACTTGATTTGAGATTCATTCTAATCGCAATTGTTGATGACGTGGTGACTTGTATTAAAGAATTTTGATCATTTGAAAATCTAATTGGACAATTTCTTTTTCTTGAAGACTGAAATGAAAATCAATACATAGTTTGGGATTAATTTGAGATTTCTCCAATTCCTCTATCCTATTTTATATTTAAAACTCTAAAAGACGTGGGGAAGTACTTTACTTCCCATGCCACATGTTTTTATTTTTTCATTTGATTTTATTTTTTTTTTTCTATTTGTTCTTTTTTCATGTGTTGTTTATCTTTTTTTTTCATATTTTTTTCGTTTTTTTTCTTTTTTTTAGGCTTTACATGTTTTTATTTTCATTTTTTTCATTGTCTTTTTTTTGTTTTTTGTATTTTTTTTTCAAAATTATATAATGTTTCCCTACATGATTTTTTTTTTATGAATTTTTTTCTTTTTTTTTTCCCTAAAATAGTTTTTGTTGATTTTGCTTCGTAGTTTTTTTCTTTAAAACATTGTGGATTGTTACAATGTTTACTCACATGATTTTTATTTTGTTATAGTGTTTTCCCACATGTTTTTTTTCAAACTTATCTTTACTGAATTTATTTTTTTAATATTAAGTTAGTTGAAAATTACAACTGTAGGTTTTTCCACATGTTTTTTCCATTTTTTTGCTCCCCCCCAAAAAAAAAAATTGTCTTCTTCTTGTTTTATTTTTTTTGTGTTTTTTTCAGAATTATTTTTTTATTTTATTTTTTTAATATGGAGCTGGTTGAAAATTTAGTTTTGTGGTTTTTTTCTTTAAAATACTGTGGATTGCTACCGTGTTTTCCCACATGGTTTTTTTTTCTTTTTTTATGATTTGTTTTTAATTTTTTTTCCAGAATTGTTTTTGTCGATTTTTTTTTCATATTGAGTTAGTTGAGAATTTAGCTTCGTAATTTTTCTTAAACACTGTAGATTGCTACAGTGTTTCCCTGCATGATTTTTTTTTTATTTTTTTTAAAATTATCTTTATCAATTTTATTATTTTTAATATTGAACTGGTTGAGAATTTCAACTGTAGATTTTCTCAATAAACATTATAAATTGTTACAGTGTTTCCCTGTATGGTTTTTTTTGCTATGATTTTTTCTAAAATTTTCTTTGTTCATTTTATTTTTTAAATATTAATCTGGTTAAGAATTTAACTTTATAGTTTTTTTCTTGAAAAACATTATGGATTGCAACAGTTTTTCTCCATATATTTTTTTTTTATTTTTTCCACAAACCCACAACAACGCACAAGCATGCCACAAGCCTACAACATCGCGCGGGTATTCTGTCTAGTTAAAATGTATGTAATGTAAGTTATGAAGTTAAATTTAAGATTTTAAAGTTATCAAAAACATGTGGTCGAGTCTATACTAATAAAAAATAATTAAACTAGCGTAATTTGAGATTATTTATTAATTATAAAAATAATAAATACTGTAACTAACAAAACTTTTTATATATATAAAAGTAAAATATTATTTGGTATAAATGAACCAAAAGAAATATCATTTACAATTAAATATTAATTTTTTGATAAATTAAGATGCTAGGTAGTTTCTTTTTCACTTATAAGTAGATAAATATTATTTTAAAAATTATACTATAATTATAAATGATATTTAAACTATTAATTAAATTAAATTAAATTAAATTGATAGCTTAATTTAAAATGTGCAAAGCATATACCATTGAAAGTTGAAACTAGTAGTAGAATAAAAAACAAGGCAAGGGTAGAGGTATAAAAGGACAATGACCCACAAACAAAACCCAGTTAACCTTCCAAGCTTTGCACCTTTTTAGTTGACCTTTCGTTTCAGCTTCGTCTCCAAAACAGAAGAACTTCCTTTTTAACTCCACAGAATCACTTCACAAATGGGAAAGAAGTTTGTGAAATACTTTGTGGTGGACGCATTCACTGACTCGGCTTTCAAGGGAAACCCAGCTGCTGTATGTTTATTAGAATATGAAAAGGATGAAAAATGGCTACAAGCTGTGGCGGCTGAGTTCAATATATCCGAGACATGTTACTTGACACCAATCACTACTGATGTTGCTGTCACTTCCAATCCTAGGTTCCGTCTTAGATGGTTCACTCCTGTTGCCGAGGTCAACACTTCTTTTTTCTTGTTAGTTTTTTTTTTTAAATGTATTTTCAACTAGTAAGTGATTGCTCTTTTTGTGGGTGATTAATTTTTATTGTCGTTAGTGAGTGTAAACTACTCCTGGATCAATCGGGTGGCGTGGTTTTGAATATTTTTGGCCAATTCGATGGTTTCATTCATTTACATGGAAGATTCTACCAAGTTCATTACTTTTTAATGGCCCTTCAACAAACAACAATTTTTAGCTACAATTTTACTAACTGTATTGTACTGTATTGCAAATGCAAGTCTTCCTGTTTGTATTTTGAGGTGGATGATTTATAATAAAGAGGGATTCTGAATTATTATCCTTTCCCCATTCACAGGTTAAGCTTTGTGGCCATGCCACATTAGCTGCTTCACACACACTATTTTCAAATGGCTTGGTCAATTCTGACATTATTGAATTTGACACGCTATCTGGGATCCTAACTGCTAAGAAAGTTCCTGAAAGTATCAACCCTGAGAGTGTCTCAAATGGTGAAGCAAAAGAGAGCTTTCTCATTGAATTAGATTTACCAACTGTCCCAACGACGGAGTTCTCCATCGACGCTGTGTCGATTTCTAAGGCACTGAATTCTGCTCCAATAATTGATCTCAAGAAGACTACAACCTTCGGTGACCTCTTCGTAATACCTCCAATTACCTTTCTATTTAATGTTTTGTTATTTACAATTTTATACTTCCGTTTGCAACTCTTATTTGTTATTTTCTCACATAAATTTGCAACTAAGCACTGACCTTACTTTAAAAGAGTAATGTTTTGTTAGCATGAATTGCTCGAACCTTCCATGTATGTCGTTTTTTGTATCCGGATATGATGCCATATGTATTCGGTTGAATGTTGAGTTCATTCGTGTACCAAAAATAATAGCTTGTCCTTTTGCAGGTTGTCTTGCCGTCTGGTAAAGATGTTGCAGAAATAAATCCAGAATTTGACGAGATACTTAAATGTCCTGGAAGGGGGGTAATTGTTTCTGGAGTTGCTCCACCAGAGTCTGGATTTGATTTTTATAGCCGTTTCTTCTGCCCAAAACTTGGGATTAATGAGGTAATTTTACTGGCATTTTGTCTCATTCATCAGAATGCTCTTCAGACTTCTAATTCTAAATACCTTCCATTGCAGTAAAGATATTCCTAATTGATTGAAGTAATTGAAAGAAGTTCCTGACATTAAATATCAGGCCTTCACCAAATCTGATGAGTATCATACCTGCAAATTGAATAGAACATGATGGCCAAAATGTTAAGGATGCTGACAGCTAAATTCTTTCATCCGCTTTGTATGCTTTACCAACTTAAAGACTTTCCTGAATCGAGGTTACCTGACCAGCATCAATTTTGATACCTTAATGGATAAACCCACCTGATTTGTCTTCTTTTGCTGAATCCCTTCATTGCTGAATGTTGTTGGTCTAGAAAACACTGAATTTTCAGTAACTGAAAATAGACGGTGAAACTTTGTGCACTGTCGCTAAATAAAATTATATCTGTGAATACTTCCTCACGTTACAAGTGTGAATTCTTCAGGATCCTGTTTGTGGGAGTGCACATTGTGCGTTAGCACCTTATTGGAGCAAGAAACTTGGAAAGTGTGATTTTATGGCATATCAGGTAGTCCCTCCCCTTCCCCTCTCAAAGATAGTAGTCTTAGAAAATCATATATTGCTTACGTTGTTTATCTTCTTCAGGCATCTCCTAGGAGTGGGATACTGGACATCCACGTAGATGAGCAGAACCAGAGAGTGTTGCTGCGGGGGAAAGCTGTTACTGTGATGGAAGGCTCTGTACTGGTTTAGATTTGTTGTTGGATTCCGTTGTGCATGTATGAGAAAATAAATGACAATTATTGAATTGCATATTTCCTTTGTATTTCAATTAAAAGTTTGGATTTGAAAACTTGTATGGTGCCTTTTCACTACACACTTATTTTCTCCTGAAGTTTGCCCTGGGTGCCCTTCAACTTATTAAATGAAATCATCAGCTAATATCTTCTTTGTTATCACACCTTAAAAATTCATTAATTCTGGTATCATCAATTGATTTTGGAAATTATACTTCGTTATTAATGGATTAAATCCGTTTGACTGTTGTAGATTTCTTAACAAATCCGGAACATTGGTTGCATGATAATGGCATGATCTTGCTGGAATTTGATTCGCGAGAAACTAATAAAAGAGTTGAACGTTGTCCAACTTTCCAGGCATGAAAAATTATCATTGAAGGCTTTCACCATTCTTATGAAAGATTTGGCTGAAGGCATTAGCTTCATAGAAAAATTTAGAGGATTTTTTTATTTTTTATTTCAAACGTATCTGATTAGTTAACGTGTTACATGTCTGCGCTACAATATTTGAGCAATCCAGCATCATGAACGCATATAGCTGCACCATAATCACTCGCATGACACTGATTCTGTTTTTATTTCTACATTTAAATAAAGATATTTATATGCAAATAAATGTCACTGCGTCCCCCCTGGTTTTTCAAGGCATCTACATCAGCCTTCCGAACAAAGAATAAAACGCACTCTCCGGGGGCGACGGGACAAGTAACTAACTCGCAACTTTTGTCTGTTAAGGACTGCAGAAAATTTCCTATGGAACGTGAGCCGTTTGCTCCTTCAGTTGCTCCTCAGGTATTACAAAGAATGTCCAATGAAATGTGCTCAGATTGCAACTTTTTATTTTTTTCCTTTTCTTTTTGTTGTTAAGTATACATGTTTCAAATACGGCTGCAGACATGTGTCCTGAAAATGAATTTTGCATGTGGAAATTGCCACAAGAAGATCAGGAAACAATTGCAGAAAACTCAAGGTATCTTTTTTACTGGTCTATTATGCTGCACAACCTTCTTCTAGTCATGTATACGAAGAAACCAAAAGATTGAACTGCTATGCATTGAATTTGTTATGTTTTTCCTTTTTTTCATTTGCTAGGTGTGCACTCCATCCACATAGATGCGAATGAGGGGAAGGTGACAGTCTCAAGTACAGTAGACCCTCATGTACTTATAGAAGAGTTTGCAAAGATTGGGAAGAAAGCACATCTTCTATGGGAACCAAGACCTCTCTTGATGAACCAAAACAATGCTGATAACAGAGGTAAGAGAGTTCAAGATGCACTTTTTGATGCTCAACAAAATGGAATCGATCTGGATCAGCTGGCTCAACTGCAAAAATTCACGGAGAATAAACGGTTGAAACTTTTGGAGCTAAACCAAACCAACAACATAAAGATGACCTTCAGTGACAACGGTGTTATCAGTCATATTGATCATGCCACAGACATCAATACAAACAATTTGCACGAGCCTAAAGGGAATAATGGAGCTATGAATGGGCACAACCCACCACCTATGAATACATTTGGTCAAGGCCAATATGGTAATATCGGTGGTGCGGGCTGCAGCAGAGGTCCTGCTCCCTTTGGTAACGGTAGTGGTGGATGTGATCCCGCAACGAAAAATGTACCTCCTTGTTGCCACGCTTTTGAGTTCAGCTGTGGCGGCAATAGATGGGGTGAGGAGAAGGCTCAAAGGCCTCTACTGCCACCCAACTGTGATCCTACTGGTCCCATGCCAACATACAACCATGGTCCTTACGGCGCAACACCACCAAATCACTATGCTCCTCATGGATCGCAACCGGTGAATATCCTACACGCAGATGTAAACTGTGGTGGGGGTCATAAAACTTGCCGGGTGATGTGAGCTACAGCTTGTGCTGCAGGCTATGATTAGGTTAACGAATAATAAACCGTGTTCTGTTGTTGCAAATCCACACGTGAACTTGGCATTCACGACACATTATTTCTTAGAGGGAAGCAATTTCATTATATTTTTCGATTTGTAATGTACTAAAATCTTTTCCCCCCTCGATATTGGCAAAGAGCGCACTTCAACTTATGAAATAAACAATGTTGACATTTTTTTTTAGCAAAGCTGCATTTTTGTTTACTTGTGCATACGTTGCCAATGAGGCAATGACGATATAACAGCAAATCTCAACTAGAATGCAGAGCTGGAGAGTAGTGGTGGGCAGAGAGGATGTGAAATGAAAAAGGACCTCTATTTTCCCTATTTTTCACAAAACAACAAGGAGGATTAAACGGATATCCACCCCTTATTCATAGCTATGACCGTTTCCCCTTCTTTTTATTTCCTCTCCCCACGTACTTTAGTAGTTACAAAGCTTGAAGAGCTAGCTAGAATAGAATATGGTACTTGGGTGTTCCTTTTATTTTATTTTCTTTTATTTTTGCTTTATTTATGGGAATTTGTTTCCACAAAACCCTCTGAATCTTGAAAAATCAATACTAAAATATTCAAATAAAGACTAACAACAAAATCCACTCCCGCTATGATGATGATGATGAGTGGTGGTCCATATAAAATCCAACTCATTCTCATTTGCTTTCGTTTTTACATTTTAACTTTGTAACCACCACCACCACCACCACCACCATTTTATTTATTTATTTATACAGTTTCTCTCTTTGCAGATTATGCAATGAAATACCATTTTCCCTTCCATCTCAAGCCAGATGCAATCATAACCAATAACATGTTTCTTTTGTTAATGCAATTTTGAGATTCTGCTGGTTGGTCTGCAATCTCTTCAATGTGTTTCTTCATTTGAGTTTCTTTTTGTTATGGCATTTTCATTGATCTTTTGTTCTGTTCACAATCCCTTTGTTCCCTTTTTATTGTACATTGTGGATACTTGTCATCCTATGTCACAGAATGTTGTCAATCCCACGTTGAGATGCATATATTTTAATCGATGATCGAATTTGTATATGTTGTCTCATAATACGTGCACACCACACACAAATTATAGGTACCTTAATCGTTGGTCATGAGCTCCGTATATGCTATGATATTCAATGCAATGCAACCTTTCCGATCAAAATTGAAAATTAACATTTAACAATGTACAATTGATCTTTAGCAGCTCGCAGAAAAACTATTGTTTCAGATGGTAACCTTCTACCATTGTTCCAGGAATAGGAGCAGGGTTTTTTGTTGTTGTTGTTGTTGTTGTTGCTGTTGCTGATGTATATTTGAGAAATCGGTTTTAAGGCATCGGTCTATTTCATTGTGAAACTAATGGATTTGCATTTCTTTCTTTTTTGGCAATCAGGAATTCCTGTTAAGGGGTGGTCTCGTGTTGCGCCATCAATGTCTTCTAAGCCTGACAAAGGGCCTGACTCATACGAGGTATGTTTATGCTCATAATTGTTGTCCTTGCGGGCTGTGATTTAAAATGTGACGGATTTTGCAAATTTTTGCAACTTGTTGCGTTCTTTTGTGATTAATACATCATTCTGTGTACTTTTGCAGATGAGTTGCATGCCACGAAAAGTAGTAGAAAGTGAAACAAAGAAGATGGAGGGGTTTAGCAAGAGTATTGATGCCAATATAATCTGTAACAATCCTCTTTACCAAGAACCCAAGAAAACGGATCTAATAGGAAAATACAGTGCAAGTTCAGGTTCTGGTTCGCCAAGGGAAACCAGATTTACCAAGATTACTGAAAATGTAACTTTTAATCGTCACTTAGATCCCAAAAAGATGGATCCATTAAGCAGGCCTGTGGGAAATGCTAGTGCTAATCAAAGCGCGATTCAAAGCCCAAGAACACCTTCAAAAACCACTTCAGCAGCAGCTGGAGCACTAGCAACAGCTGCATTGCCAGCAAACATGAAGACAAACGAAGCAAAGACTTTTAGTTCCATTACCAACCATGCCAATTTGAGTGGCAGAAGCTCTACCCGTTCCAACAGTTTAGAGAGCTCCGGTGGGGCAAACAAGCCCCACACAGGGGGTGATGTCAGATGGGAAGCCATTCAGTTTGCCACTGCCAGAGGTACAATCGGTCTTAGCAACTTTAGGCTTCTCAAGCGCCTTGGATACGGTGACATTGGTAGTGTCTATCTTGTTGAGCTTAGAGGGACTAATGCCCATTTTGCTATGAAAGTAATGGACAAGGCTTCTCTTGCAAGTAGAAACAAGCTATTGAGGGCACAGACAGAGAAGGAGATTCTTGGACTTCTTGACCACCCATTCTTGCCCACTTTATATACTTATTTCGAGACTGATAAGTTCTACTGCATTGTCATGGAATTCTGCAGTGGAGGTAATCTTCATTCTCTTCGGCAGAAGCAACCTAACAAGCATTTTACTGAGGAAGCAGCACGGTGAGTCCTCATTTTCTGCTATGTTTTTTCTTTATATCATCAAAACTTGTGATATTGAGCTTTGTAGTTATATTCTAACAAACATTATCTGAATATTGGTCTTCAGTCTGCCAGTCTGACGATGTGTTAATTATATGCTGATATAGGATTCTGCCAATTTTGCAATAATGGAGGCTTAGGTTAGATCAGCAGCAGTTCGGGACCTTGCATCTTTTCCAGCATTGTTCACAATCTGTGCTCGCTAGTTTTTATTTTTACATAATCATGCTGCTTCTAGCGCCTTTATGTTGCATAATTGGACCTAGAAAGTTACATTTTACAAGTTATTTCAAGCACAGTTGAATGCAAAGATGTTGCTGTTAAAGGTTGATCGACTATATGATTATGCTAATTCTCCAAAATCCAAGCCCTCACCCCTTCTCCATTTAAAATGGATAGAAATTAAACCGTTACCCTTGACTTTGCAGTTGGATTTGATAGTGATGGGATGCATAAAATACCAATATCATAGACATTAATTTCAAGAAAAAAAAAGAAGGAAAAACTATAGACATAGTGGCTATTCTCCTTCACCCTTGGTAGATAAATTTTCTATGTTTCTGACAGGTTCATCATATGTAGGTGGATCAATTGTGTCTTTGGCCTTAGATTTGTTGGAAACAAAAGCTGAATCTTTTCTTTCATGAATCCAATGATCAAAATTGTTTTTTTTTCTCTTTTCACGTAACAAATTCCTTAGTTCTTGTGCAAATGGATGTGAGATGTTCTCAGTTATTTTGCTGTTAACAGATTTTATGCATCAGAGGTGTTGTTGGCACTTGAATATCTGCACATGTTAGGCATAGTATACAGAGATTTGAAGCCAGAAAATTTGCTAGTTAGAGACGAAGGACATATCATGCTCTCAGACTTTGATTTATCGCTTCGTTGCTCGGTTAGTCCAACCCTTGTCAAGTCTTCATCTGTGCATGTAAACAGCGGCGGCGGCGGCGGCATCTTGGATGATGAATCTGTAGTGCAAGGTTGTATGCAACCATCAACATTTTTCCCACGCATATTGCCTGGTAAAAAGAACCGAAAATCCAAATCAGACTTTGGACTCTTCGTTGGAGGGTCAATGCCAGAATTAATGGCAGAGCCTACAAACGTACGATCGATGTCATTTGTTGGCACACACGAGTACTTGGCCCCTGAGATCATACGCGGAGAAGGTCATGGCAGTGCAGTGGACTGGTGGACTTTCGGCATCTTCTTATATGAGCTATTGCATGGAACAACACCCTTCAAAGGACAAGGAAACAGAGCTACATTATTCAATGTTGTTGGGCAGCCATTGAGATTTCCAGAGAATCCACAGGTCAGCATGGTGGCTCGTGATCTGATAAGAGGACTTCTAGTGAAAGAACCCCATAAAAGAATTGCATACAAAAGGGGTGCCACAGAGATAAAACAGCATCCATTTTTCGAAGGAGTGAACTGGGCTCTAGTCAGAAGTGCCTTGCCTCCACACATACCTGAACCCGTAGACTTCTCACAATATGCTAGCAAAGAAGCACCCCCAGCTGACAAGAAAGGGCCAGACGTTGGAGGTGATAAGAACGATGTTAGTCCTCCTGAAAATAAAAATGAATCTTATATAGAGTTTGAATACTTTTAGGAATAATTCCATTCCATATTTTGCCCGATCCATAACTTGCAATCTATGAGAGAAACTGAAATTGTACAAAGAAAATTTCTTTAGGGTGTGTCTAACAAGGCCTTTTGTTCTCCAAAATTGCATTTATTAAAGAGTTTTTTTTATTGTACAATGTACACTTTTCATACTCTCATATATTATTGTTGATGAACTATACAAAATTTTATGTATTTTTTTAATTTAATTCTCAAATTTTTTTTGTGATTTAATCCTAATTAAAAGACAATTGATTTTGATTTCTTATAAAAATATAAGATTGAAAGAAGAGGGACCGAAATGAAAAGGACATCAAACATAGATGACATGCCATAAGTTTTGTAAAAGATGCACTTTAATCCTTAAATTTTAAAAATCACGTAAATTATACAATTTCAGTACCTCAAAATGATTTTTTTTTTAGCTAGATGGGGCTGACTTGACTTGTGTTTTTTTTTTCTAATTCTTTTTTTTAAAATTAATGGTTTTTTATCGTTTTTTCTCTAAATTTTTTAAATTTATATTTAAATTAGTGTTCATTCTCTTTTTTATTTTGTTTAGAGAGCCTCTTTTAGATAATGATTATTTTTAAGTTATATATTTAAATTTGAAGAGTTTTTTCTGATTCATGTATAATTTTTTTTAATCTTTTTTATGGGTGAACTTTATTTTTGAAAATAAAAAAAATATTTTCAAATATTATTTCTAATATGTGCAGTTATATATGATTTATTTTGTTCCTTTTTATTTTATTCGATCAATGTAATTTGTGTCTTTATGTCTATTATCGTTTGTTTAAATAAAAAAATTATTTTAGTAAATAAATTTAGCAAACACAACCGGGTAAATATTTCATCTTTTAAGATTAAATATTTTTATCTACATCTGTCTCTTGATTTTTCAAGTTTTATTTTTAAGTATTGTTAATGAATTTTTTATTTATTTATTTGTATACATAGTTCTCAATTTATTTAATTATATAGATGCATATTTTTTTTAAAGTTAAATTTTTTAAACTAAAAAATACTTTAAAGAAACGGGCATATACATATTTCTTATAGAAAATAAAAATATTTGACTCCCGGGTTTTTCAAAGCAGGTACAATTTGGAACTAGTTCAAATAAAAAACTATGTGTTTTTCAATGATTCAAATATAAGATGTTAAAAATTAAAAAAAAACATAATTTAATATATTTTTAATTTAAAAATATTTTTTTAAAAGCCCGTTATGTTGCTAGATATATATTTAGGAGGTGTTTAAAAGTGTGGGGGTGGTTGTTTTTTATAAAGTTTTTTGCTCGGAAATGTATTAAAATAATATTTTTTTTTATTTTTTAAAATTTATTTTTGACTTTAACATATCAAAAAGAATTCAAAAATACTAAAAAAATTAATTTAAAATAAAAATATATAAATCTTAACAAAAATAAAATAAAGTTGAAATTCAATGCCAAACAACCCCTAATCTTATAATATACCCATCATGCTCAAAGACAATATGAAAAATTGAACTTATGACAATAACACAACGTGGTGATGTTAATGTTTAACACCCAACAAAGAGATACGTGCTAACCTAAGACAGCTAATATATATATACACGCGCGGAATAAAAAAAATAAAAAAAAATAGATGGAAACGAGATGATGAGAAGGAGATGGAGTAACAGTGATTGGTTTTAAAATTATTTTTTGTATAGATATTTTTTTTATTTTTAAATATTTATTTTTTATATTAGTACATAAAAATAATTTAAAAAAATTAAAATAAAAAATTTTAAAACACAAAAAAAAAAGATATAAATAAAAAGCATATCCCATGCTGGATTACAATAATCAATAATAAACACAAATTTGACTAGATTTTGTATTTTGCACCCACATGACATGACATGAGCCTCATGACCTACCCTCGATGCGATGCTCCTAGTCCTAGTCGTGCCATACAAAACAAAAGCAGGTTTGGTGTAAGAGAAGAGCCCAAAAGCAGGTTTGGTGATTCAAGGAGAGAGCCCAGTGGGCTTTGGAAACTGGAGCAACTAAAATCTGGCACTTTTTTAGTCATTACACTTTAGTGGCAACGGCACCGATATAAAAAAACGAACTCACTCAGACAGAGACACGCTCCACCCAACGATCATTTTGCCTCGTTTTTCTTACGTCTCTTAATTTCCAACGAGTAGTTTTAGTTGTAGTTGTTTTATGATTGCAGTGATCACCCAGAGACAGCAAGTGAAAATGGCATTCGATAAAATTAAGGTCACCAATCCCATCGTTGAAATGGACGGTTTGTTCTCTCCAATTTTCTTCTTCTTCTTCTTCTTCTTCTTTACATTCTTTGCGTGGGATGATATATAACTATCAAACTGAGTGTCTCAATTTCAAAACCCAGTAGGTTTTTTCTGGGTTTTGATTACGATTTTATGCCCTCACTCACTTTGGATCACTTTGTCACTTGACTGACCATGATGTTAAATTGGGAAGGTCAGCTTATAAATTTTGGTGCCTTGCTTTTGGAATTGTAAATACATGATTGTTATGATCTCTTTCTCTTATCTACACAGGAGATGAGATGACTAGAGTTATTTGGAAATCAATCAAGGACAAGGTCTTTTTTCGTCTTCTGAGCGCTTTTTGTTGTTTTGGGAACAACCCCATGATGCCTTATTATATGATTCTTCTTGTTGTTTTTGCAACTTGGTTTTATGTTTTACAGCTTATTTTCCCATTTTTGGATTTGGATATCAAGTATTTTGACCTTGGCCTGCCTAATCGGGATGCTACAGATGATAGAGTTACCGTAGAAAGTGCTGAGGCGACTCTCAAGTATGCGATATTTCTTTGGTTCTTTTGTTTTTATGAGTTCCTCTTCAACAATACTATGCTTTGCTAACTACCATCACCATTCTTCATGGTGATGTTATTATTTAATATTTTTTCATACCTACTAGCTAAATCGACTCAGAATTATGCTAAAGACTGAAACTTTTCTATTTTTTTCCCTATTCGTTGTAGATTTAATGTGGCTATTAAGTGTGCAACAATAACTCCAGGTATACTGAGATCTTTTAAGGATCGTGGACAGGCTTCTACGTGGTTTTTTTCGTTGATCATTGCTGAACTTAAGGTAGTTTGCTTTGTTGTCTGATAGATGAAGGCCGTGTTAAGGAGTTTAACTTGAAAAATATGTGGAAGAGTCCAAATGGGACAATTCGCAACATTTTAAATGGTGAATGAACTTGCCTTATTTATGTTTTACTGCCTCTTTAATCTCCAGTATTTACTATTGATTGCAACTGGGCCTAACTTTTTATTATTATTATTATTATTATTTTGGCTATACTACAGGTACGGTTTTTAGAGAACCAATTATTTGCAAAAACATTCCAAGGCTTGTTTCAGGTCTGCAATGACTTTTTGATTTTCTGTTTGATTTGGGATCAATTTTCTATTGATTGAAAACAACACTGCAACACAAGTTTTTTTTTTTTTTTCCTTTCAGGTTGGACCAAGCCAATATGCATAGGAAGGCATGCCTTTGGTGACCAGTACAGAGCAACTGATACAGTTATCCAAGGACCTGGCAAACTGAAGCTAGTATTTGGTAAATTTCCTGTTTCCAACAGTTGGCTCTCAAATTCACTACTTTTGGGTTCTTGCAAATTGCATGTTATTTTCACTTTTGTGGGAGACTTGCAAAACTGCTGCAAGTTTACATATCTCATCATGTCAAGGTTATTGCAATTTATGCAGTACCTGATGGACACAATGAAAAGACAGAGTTTGAGGTTTTCAAATTCAAAGGAGCTGGAGGTGTAGCTCTGTCCATGTATAACACTGATGAGGTTCTGATTCTTTTTTTCTTCGTTTCTTTCTTTTCTTTTGTTTTTCTTTCCTTTCCTTTCCTTTAGAAGTCATTAACTGTTGTTGTTCCATTTGATTTGGAAAACAGTCCATCCAGGCTTTTGCTGAAGCTTCAATGAATACTGCTTACTTGAAAAAGTGGCCACTTTATCTTAGCACAAAAAATACCATTCTTAAAAAATATGATGGAAGGTAATATGTCGGGATGGATGATTTAGGTCATGGATCTTGAACTTGCTTCTTTTATGAGAAATTACATGGTTGGCTTTCATCTCCTTTATTGACATTTTCCTAATTTGACTTTTTCTGAAGATTCAAGGACATATTCCAGGAAGTTTATGAAACTCAATGGAAATCCAAGTTTGAGGCTGCAGGAATTTGGTGAGAATTTTTGTGCAGATGGTGGTTAGTTTGGCCAATTTGAGGAACCTGTTATTTACTCACATTGTTGAACTGTAGGTATGAACATCGTCTCATCGATGATATGGTTGCTTATGCTCTCAAAAGTGAAGGAGGTTATGTATGGGCATGTAAAAATTATGATGGGGATGTGCAGAGTGATTTCTTAGCCCAAGGTTTGGATCACATTTGCTGATTACCCTAGCAACAGTACCTATCTATCTTCTTTTGTTGCCTTTGTGGTTAGCGAATTATTCTGGAGGGTTGACACTGAGGAATTCAGTGCTTTGTTGAATCTTCTTAAACAATTTTTTTTTTTATCGGTACAGGATTTGGATCTCTTGGGTTGATGACTTCAGTATTGGTATATTGCGTGTTCATGTTTTTCTTCGTTTAAATTTCTTTAATTGTTTTCCTCTCCTTTGAGTTTTTTATATAAAAATCTCAAATGGATTCCAGGTGTGCCCAGATGGAAAGACAATTGAAGCAGAAGCAGCCCATGGCACGGTTACTCGCCATTACCGTGTTCATCAGAAAGGAGGTGAAACCAGCACCAACAGCATAGCATCGATTTTTGCTTGGTCAAGAGGTCTTGCACACAGGTAATTTAATAATGCATAATCAGACGACACAATGTCTATGCTGACTATATTGGATGAGAACTTGACCATCTAGAATTTCCAAGAATGGGATTATCTACAGCCCTTGAAACATTGGATGAGAACTTGACCATGATCATATTATCAGGGCAAAGTTGGATGGCAATGTCAAACTATTGGATTTTACTGCAAAACTAGAAGAATCCTGCATTGGAGCTGTCGAGTCAGGGAAGATGACCAAGGATCTTGCACTTCTTATTCATGGTCCCAGGTAAGGAACGAAATAAAAAAAAGGTGATTTCATTTTAAAGTTTCATTATCGCTCTTGAGCTTTCACTAGTCTAAAAGCCTTGTACCCATGCAGAGTTAGTAGGTCTCAATTTCTGAATACAGAGGAGTTCATTGATGCTGTAGCTGAGGAGCTTAGGGCAAGATTGTCAGTCAAAGCAAAGCTGTAAAATTATGGCTTCTAACTTGGCAATAATATTTACCCAGAAGTTGGGTTCAACTCGCGGTATATTTTTCTTGGTTTTTTCCTGCCCTAATCTATTTCCTCATCCGTTATCTATGTTTTGAGTTTCTGTTTCATTGCTGCATAAGGGAATGAGATAAAATTAAGAAGTCTAATCCTTTTTGGGAAGTTGAGATTGGAGATGGCTAGCAAGTTTTGACATTTCTGGTTGATTGTTCTTGCAGGCCTGGACAGGGACTGCCAAGGACTGGGCAGCCTGGGGGGAGATTGAATGGCGTTCTTATTTAACTCGAGATGTGTTTGAAGTGAATAAGCATGATATCTCATGAGAATTGATGATTGATTGCTCTCTTGGACACTGCTACTGTTATTTCTATGAATTCAGTTCTTAAATTTCATTTCCTTTGTGGCCAAGAAAAAGCGAAGAAAGACAGGCAACTCTTCTTGCCTTGGATTGTGCGATAATTTTTCCAAGCAATTACTTCCGATAAATTATATATGCTTTGAGGTTTCATCTAGTGTTCAAGCATGGCGTCAACAAATACTGTCTCGGGCAAATGAGTCGTTAGAAATTTCAAGTTTCTGAACTTCGTATTGAACTGGGCACTGAGAATTCAAGTCTCATATTTGCTGCGGAGGAAAAAAAAAAAAAACTTATTTTCTATCTTGAAACCGGAGTAAATCCAAATGATCTGTTTTTTTTTTTTTAATCAGGGTAAATAAGCATTACATTAATCATTAAATTATTGATATTATTTGCCAGGAATATGATGTCTTTAAAATATTTATTAAGGGTCATTCAATAATTATAATCAATTATAATTTTTTTGTTTGGAATTTATCGTAAATGTTTAAAAATATTATTACATAAAATAATATTTTTTTTTTTATGTTTTTAACATAAATCGAAAATAACATAATTTAATAAATCCATTCAAATAATGACTTGGCCATCTCTAGCATAAACTCTTAGCCAACACACGCAAATAATTCTAGAAAAGAGAAAGTATTGACCATGACATAATAAGCTGTAAAAATATTTTTTATTATTTAAAAATTTATTTTTGATATTAATATATCAAAATAATTTTTAATTTTTAATTTTTTTTTAAATTTTAATAGATTAAAACTAAATGTGAAACACCTTGCCACGGTGACGTACTTACTGTATATATAATTCAGTAAAATTTTGAGACATCTTAAAACTAATGCATCTCAATTCTCCTATTTAAGTCGTGTTCATTTTTTTGTTTTCTAAAATTATTCTTAAAAATCTTTCTATATAAAAAATATTAAGTTAATATTTTTTATATGATTTAATCTATTAATATTAAAAATAAAAAATATTATTTTAATATATATTTTATTAAAAACTTTTTTACAAAAATAACCATAATTACATTAATAACCACATATTGAGATTAAAAACTCGTTTATATTATAATAATTATTGTATTTTAAAGTGTTTTTTTTAATGTTTTAAAATAAATTTTTTTATTTTTTTAAATTTATTTTGATAAATATATAATTTAAAAAAATTATTAAAAAAAAAACACTTTGACTTCGCAGATATTTAAAAAGACATGTACTTTATTAAATATACAATAGACTTTATCTGGGTGGCCCGGACCCCTCACCCTCACCCGTAACCACCACTATTCTACCAAGAGGAGGATTAGTTTTCCAATTCTCCTCCACCCAGCCTTCTTTTGATGAGGGGCCATTAACAATTGGGTAAAATACTAACCAATATCAAAGTGGAGAGTGGAAACCCAATTGGGTGGATGAGCTTGATACTGTGCGGTTGACCGGTCGGAAAGAGTGAGAGAGGGAATAATGGCGTTGCAGTGTTGGAGCTCCGCTTCTAACCTGACATATCCAAATCTAAGCACTCTCTTTTCGGATTCCAAACCTTACAATTTTCCTCGTTTTAGAAAACCCAGAAAGCCAGCCAAACTCACTTGCTTCCTCAAACTTGGGGTCGAGGATATTGCGGAAATAGCTCACAACAAGGTACTTTCTTTGGCTTAAAAGTTTCTTGCTTTTTTTTTTTTGTCTTTTCTTTGGCTTATTTGATGATGCTTTCTTTAATTTGTAATAAATACAATATAGGTAGTGATAGCAGCTGTTGTATCAGCGGCCATTGGTCAACTCTCAAAGCCATACACTTATGTACTTTTATATGGCAAAGATTTTGATTTCAAGACTACTTTTCAAGCTGGTGGATTTCCTTCTACTCATTCCTCTGTATGTTCTTTAGTTCTTCTTATTTTTCCAATACTTAGTTCTGCTTGTTTTTGGGGGGGTTATGTTTTCCTTATTTTGCTACTTTTTTTTTGTGATTTATAGTCAGTGGTGGCTGCTGCTACATGTCTTGCCCTTGAAAGGTGATTAATCAAATCCCCTTTACTGCCATTGCATTTTGCAGTTTCTAATTTCTTTTAATTTTGTGAATTGATGCACGCGAAGTAGTAAAATTTTCAATTATTTGACTACAGGGGCTTCTCCGATTCGATTTTTGGCCTCGCTGTGGTTTATGCCTTCCTTGTCATGTATGATGCACAGGTGTTCAGTTGCTCTTTCATTTTTTCAATTAATTTTTTATTAAAGGCACTCAAATCTTGAGCTATAAGCTAAAATCCTTGACCTCATGAATAAATAAATGGTGTTATGAAGAATGTTATTCTTTATCATGTATTCTAACGTGTAAAATAAGGATCAGCACTAAGGTTCTTGTTGTTTATAATGGTATTCACTTTTGAGAAACGATATTCATTTGGTGTGAATAGAGTGTAGGTTACACGAGTCTCGAATGCTAGCCATACACTTTTTTACAGTATCGTTTAGCATACAAATCACATCATGGAACATATCTACAACAATAATGTAATCAAATTTTGATTGAGGGTTTCTTGGAGAGCATACGAGGTAATCCCTTGTAGAAGTCATGGGTTGTCGCAAAATTAATCGTGTCAAAAAATATTTTTTACGCTATATACTGGGATTGAATTTTCTCAGGCACTCTGACCTCAAGCGTCCTTTTTATTCTGGTGGAGATGGTATGCTTGATAGCTTAGAAGAAAATTAGGTGGTGACCAGAGCAGTTGATTTTTGGATGTTGATGTTCTGGATGTTAATTGAACTTATTCTTTTTAATTCACCATGAGCACACCTTTTAGAAACTTCCAAATTAGGGAAGCAGCTGTGACAAAGTTTTGCAGAAAATTTACTTGTTTAAGCTTATATATGTTAACTGAAGTCAAGGTGGGGCTTATTTTAACCCAAAGATGGATTGGTTCCTTTGAGCTTTGATTTTTGTAGGATTCCTCTGGATCTAGTATGCATTCAAGAATATTGGTTGTTTCTCAATGGATGTCTACAGTGGTGGAATGAAACCTTTCTCATATGCTAACAAGCCTATTGTATCTGACCAATTGTTGATTGCAGTTAGCTTCTCACCAGTCCAGCATAAAAACTCGTTAGGAAATTTGGTTGAGGGTCTTACTCAAATGAACTGATCTCTGACTAAACACGAGCTATCAATTAGGACCTTGTTCATCCATGAACCAATTGAGTATAGACTCGAGGGGAAGAAAACATTTGCTATGTTTGGATTCTTGATTTGGGATTATAACTTTGCTGAGTACATTTTACTGTTAAACAAATGTTTTCTTATGCTGTGGATTTGGCTTCAAGCTCTAACTGAAGTGGGGAAAGGGAGCACTGGACGTGATGATCAGTTGAGATTAAACTCAGAAATCGTGTTCTACTGGTGAGAAAACATTCACTTGGATTGCCTGGTGTGGATTGTGGTTTTTTGCTGTTCTGCATCCATGTCGGGGGGGGGGGGGGGGGGGGGGGAGTTA
>Ga0325401_1000776_pt1 | contig 24701 bp, 14 predicted proteins | sample PopdelMetagenome_FD_205666 | JGI IMG/M metagenome (GOLD analysis project Ga0325401, IMG submission 205666) | Populus deltoides microbial communities from Bellville, Georgia, United States - Xylem-PdKOR-R2 | ecosystem: Host-associated > Plants > Phyllosphere > Stem > Wood/Secondary xylem | place...
CTGCTTAAAGTTTTGAGGTAAAAGTCACAGCAAGCTGTTTTCGAGCCTGTGAGATAACTGGGCAATTAGAGTTTGGAACCTTTTAGCTCTATAATGTGATAGACCCAGAAAGATTATTTTTACTTCAGGTTTCTTTGTTTTATGAAAAATATCAGGTGAATTTTTTTTATCATTTCAATTTCTTCCTTAACATCAAAGAAAGAGTTGAAAATACTAATCATGGCAATCGAGTTCTCTATGCTAGCATTCATTTTCACCATTACCGGTTTTATCTATATTAATGATATCTCAAAAAATCTGAGTTCCTTGAGGTAAGTTACACGAGGGAGGCAAGATTTATATTTTAGATAATTAATTAACTTTTTAATTATAAAAATATGATCTATTCTCCTTTGAAAAAGGAGGCTCTAAGTAAGTAGAGGTAAACCATGAGAAGACCTATATTTAGAAAATGTTTCTAATAGAAAAAAAACCTCATGAAGAAATAGCCTAGATAATTTTTAAGTGGTTGAGGGGAACCCAATAAAGGTGAGCCATACTTAGAAAATATTTTAAGAGACTCGTGGAAACCCACGAAAGGTGAGCCATATATAGTTGGGTATAAGTTTGCTACAACTAGATGAGGATCTTTCCCAGAAAGATTACGTAGATGACATACCAAATGCTTTTATGAACCATTAGGACAAGTTTAGGTCCTAAAAAGGGTTTGGTCGCACCTGACCAAAATAATGGTTAAAAAAGATTATAACTTTTGATCTAACTATTGGATTGCACTCAAACTTTTACAGAACATTCTAGAGGCTGTTTTTTTATAACACCACGTCGCTATGCGGACTGGAGAATCTTTAGTTATAAAAAAATATTGCAATGGGTCTTTGGTTTTGGTAGTTTTTGTGATTTTTCTTATTATTTTTGGATTTCTTGCTATTTTCATAAAATAAACTTGCAAATTTAAAGCTCACATTTGCAGCCTCTTTCACCTATAAAATAATTCTGTGTTTATTTTTGTTGATTTTCACGAGTTTTAGTCCCCGTGTAGAGTTCTTATTTGGGTCCAACACCCATACTTAACAAAGTGTTTCTGGGTCCAACGCCCATACTTAATAAAGCATTTCTGGTTCCAACACCCATATTTAATAAAAACTTTTTGAGTACAGGCGATGGATGATCTAACCTTAGCTAGATTTATGAGGGCTCTGTATTTTTGGAAATAAAGAGAGATGCCATTTGTAGATGACCACCCATTAGTTTGGGTTATTTGTTATGGACCGTTAAGAAATCTCCAATTACGAAGTGGTGTCGAGTGGTTTTAATTTTGGTCCACAGAAGGCCTCATAAGCATTGTTCCTAAGGAAACAGAAGAGGTTCGTTACTTCAAAAATAAATGTGTTATCGCACTAAAGAGAGTAAACTCATCTCATCTTTGAGATATTTGACGGGGAGAATGTATCCATCCCCATTGTTGTTGCAACGTCCGTCCCATCCTTGGAGAAAGGTGTGATCGCATTAGGAAGAACATGTTAATCATTTCCAAGGTAAATTGTACCGTAAAACTAGGGAGACTTTCATTACTTTTAAAATAAATATGCTATCATACTTGGGAGTGTAAATTCATTCCATTTTTAGAAGATTTTATGGGGAGAGCATATTCATCCCCATTATCAATGCAATGCCCATCCCATCCTCAAAGAAAGGTGTGATAGCACTAGGGAGATGTTAGGGAGAGTAAATTCATTTCATATTTGGAAGATTTTAAGACCTAGAAAGTAGAAAACATTTGTTATTTTGAAAAAAATATTCATATACAAGAAACTTACCTTTCTAGTCATTGACCATAATACATTTTCCCCCCACTTTAGGGCCCTAAAGAGGAGAGGGGATTGCGTTTCTCTGATGAAGGTTTTTTGGGTAGTCGTCAAAAGAACTATTCCTAGATAAACATAATTCCTTCAGTTATTGTGAAAATATGACTAACAAAAAAGAAGGTAACCTCTTTACTTAGGGATCATCTACCTTATCAGGTCCGCAAGCTTGGTAGGAGTCCTTGATTAACAATAACTCTTGAAGTTGCATGGATTGAACCAACACTTTTTTGGTAGCCACTAAAGGCTTTCTAAATCCTTGAAGTTCCAACTCCGATAGTGATTAAAGATGATAATGGCAATGAAACCACTAGTTTGCAATAACTCTTGAAGTTACACGGTTTGCACCAACATCCAGTATGTACCGTTGAAAATCTTCTAAAATTTCAAGGCTTCAAATCTGATTGTAATTAGGAATGATAATGGCCTAGCTCCTGGAGGAGCGATTAATGGTTTTTTTTTTAATTATCATTTGTCCATAGACAACTGATAAGAGCAAAATATACATATGTTTTTATTCCTTTTACACTGTGCTTTTTAATGTATTTTGAACTTATTTGAGTTGATGAGAAGTTATTTTTATGAGTTTGGCATGCAGAAGAGACTTTGTGAATTAATCACTAAAAGATAAGAAATTCTGCATTTTATGTTTTGGACCTAGCTTTTTGTGACAAGTCTTTTGCCAAGTTAGAGTTCTAGAATGAGAATGTGGGCTTAATATAATTTGAAGTAAACATGTCAAGCTTTTCAGGTAGGTATTATGGCAAAACTATGATCTCATTTGGACCTTGAATCAGACCTGCAAACTCGGGTCAGAATCCTTCTTGCAGCAGGATTATCTGCTTTCATATTAGATATTCAAACGAGGATATCTTGAGCTTCTGATATTGAAATCAGGTGATTCAAAAATCTAAATTCATCTACACATCTAATACTACAAGTTTCATGCGGGAATCCAAGTCAGATAAAATTTTTTTGAAGGATAGAATCCAGACGCAATCTGGTTGGTCAAAATGGGTCCCTTGATCTGATTCAGAAACTAACAGTGCTGAGCATTCCAATACGGCTGAGAGTCTGACATAAAAATGGTGAGATATAGGACCCAATAAAGGTGCAAATCAAGCCTTTAACATGTCATGAATGAAATAATATAGCTGAGATGGTCGGATAATGCAAGAAACCAAGTTAGAATCAAAATCTAAATTGCAACAGAGTTGGTATTATAACAAAATTATAACATCAGCAGAATCAATTTTTAACACAAGTTCTGAGATATTTATCCAACCTTAAAGACTAAATAAAAAAGGAACGAATTTAGCATAATGAGGACTCCTAATTAGCTTAAGAATCCTGTAGAAATTCAACAGCCAAAAGGAGAGGATAAATAGAGCAGAACACAGCTGAAATAGGGTCTGAAAAACATTCATTTCTTCTCTACTTTTGTCAATTTTTCAGCATCTATGAACTAAATTCCTGAATTCGGTTCAAGAGGGATGCACACCATCTTCATTAGCACGTTATGAGAAGTAACATTATCATTGTAATTCTTTCAGATTCAAGTATTTATTTTATTATTATTCAGAATTATACTATTGATTGTTATTCAAGCTTATTGAATTGTTTGAGATGGCATGTATGCCTTTTAGTTTCTTTCAATCCGTAATTGTTGTTAGGAACTAGAGTAAGAAGCAAAAGAACTAATTTGATTTGCTGCAACTCTCATCTTGATTTATTAAGGAAGAATAAACTAAGTTAAAATTGTCAAGCTTTTGAACGTTTACTTATAATAAATGCACATATTTTATTCCTAAGACCACTGCCGAGTGAATGAAAATTGCTTTCAATATTACATTCGCTCGATGATAAGAAATTGATTAGAGAACTTTTTCTAATTAATGTACTCGTAATCTCATTGATTTTCCTCAGCTATAAGGGGTATCAAATTTATTTGCTTGGCGTGAAGATTATTTATTTTATTTCGATGATCAACAGATTTATAGGAATGGATGTGTGGACCCTTGAACTGATTTAACGACATATCAATTTATTATTTTCATAATTATTGTTTCTTGAATTTTTCATTTGAAACCCTCATTCTTTCTCATTTCAGTATATTATAGGAAAATTAAACAAAATTTTCCTTGGGTTCGACCTGGTTTTCATGATTATATTACAAATTTATTTTGTTTATGATAGTTAAGTTAGAATTATATTTTGGTGGTTCAGATGAACGACTCCTATTGATGATGTCCCTGAAAATCCAAGCTGCTTGGGGGCAAGACTTATGTCTTGGATAATTGATTAATCTCTTGGTTTTGGAAATTTGATCCATTCTTCCATTGAGGTGGCTGGTGTCTTATACTTGCAAAAATGTCATCTTTTGTGAATTTAGGGACTCTTTGGTAGTTAAATCACCGACTTTTTCAAAGAAAATACAATAATATTACAAAGAGATATTCTGAAAATAAATATGCAGTAGAGAATAAAGATTCTGAATTCTTTGTTCGAAGGATTCATCTTTTATTTATAGCCAATAAGTCTTTTTATGGAGACGAGGGGATAAAGTATAATTTTGTCTTGATAATATTAATGAGAGAATATCTCTGATATATGTATTAATATTGATAAAAATATCCCTGATATATATATTAATAAAAAAATATCTCTCATATATATAATGGGTCATTTCCTTGCCCAGTCTTAGGAAAATAAGTCCTTCCCTTGATTGAGCCTAAGAGAAGTGTTCTGAGGAGTATTTTGAGCCCTTGAATTTAGTTTGATAACATATAATCTTCGGTTACACAAACGGTGGTAGTATTTCTTCAATCCTAAATCCCACCGTACATTTCTTGGATTTGAACTTGGACCATCCATTGGAGGCTATTAAACGAGTTGTTTTACCATTAAACCACTATCATTTCCGACTAATATTTTATATTCATTTTGAAGAATAAACGTCGACGTATCGTAATTTTATAGTATTGACTATTGAAGAGAACTGAGAACAACAAGAAATTAATGGGAAGCTGATATGGAGGGATCGGAGCATCTCTGGATAGGATGTTGAATTGAGTAAGTAACTCGAAGATAGGGTTGGCCATTCATGCACATGGAGTAGCTGCCAACCGTCCCATGTGTTGGCCAAATTAATTCCTTGCCATTAATATTTTTAGTTTGCCTGATCAGGAGTTTATTGATATTTCTACTACCTATAATCTTGTAAACTAAAGTTAACAGGGACTAATTAGAACCTATGTTTGAGCTGCAGAACTTTAGCGGGTTAAGATCTAGCTAACGCTACTGTCTTATTAGGCAGATAATACAATGTTCTAAGGTCTGGACAAATTGTTAGGTGATGATTAACGACTCACGAAAGCAACATTGCACGAAAACAGAGATTGACTGAGAGGGTGAGTTGGTGCTTGCATATGTAAGCCTAAGAAAATGAAGGGTTCTTGCTCTGGCAATTGAGATTTTGAGTTGTTTGCACTTCATTTTCCGTTAGATTTTCATGATATCAGCTCATCAATCACATGCTGGCTTGATTTTTTCTCTACATACAGGCCAAAGGGCTTCTGTCTTTTAAACTATCGCTGGCAGGCTACATCCAAAAGGGACCTCAACATTTGCCAGATCCCAATACAAAATTGCTCGTTGACATGTAAAAATTTGATGACACAAAAACCTACTAGGATTAGGTGGGTCAATGGACCCTTAGCCAATAACCTACCTTTATTCCCATGGAGGATTGAGGTGGTTAGAGAGTTATTGAGTGAGATAGGTCAGGACTCAGGATATATAGTCGATGAACGTTGGACAATGCTAACCATTCCAAGTTGCAGGTTCAACCATGTCTCGTTTCAATTCATGAATGGCTTCCCCTATTTTTGTGATACCTTAATGGCTCCCCTTGAAAACCAAGGACTCGACCACCCCCACCTATTCATCTTATTAACCTATCAAGTGTCAAATTGCTTCCAATTGAAGGCAATCTTACCAACCCAATCTATCTCTAGAAGTAACATCGGTCAAATCTAGCAATTTTTCACCCTTCTGGTGGGCTGTAGCTTCTTCTTCTTCCTTTTTTCATTTTTTTAATGGTCATGTGGTATTTTTAAGCCACCGAAACTAAATTGAGTATAATTCAAACCACATAAATTCTAGAAACCTAACGTATCAAACATGTTAAGAAAAGAAGTTTGGACTTGCTTAAAAGATACATACAACATAATAATTTGTTTCTAAGATATGTGATGATGGCCCAAGTAATTCAAATAATAGATATTTTATTTGGTGTTTGGATACTGGTTAATTAAATGTTCATCTTAATATTTTTTTTTCATAGCCCAATAAGTATATAATTGATTGTAAAAATCCTAGTACCTGCAAAATAGTTTTTTTTTAGTGGGATTTAGGGACCCTACAATAATAAAATCAGTAATTTTAAATAAAGATTGTAATAAGTAAAAAAAAAAAAGCTTTAGTTTCAAAGAACAAGAGTGTTTGTTCTTGTTTTTGTATGATAAATGCTCTAAGGGTTAAGATATAAATGCTTTGAGAGTAGAAAAAGTGAACCCTTTACCTAGATGGTTCATGAGATATTTATAATCCTTGAACTTGTTTTGATGGAGTAGAGAGATTGGAGAGTCATTTGATCCTAATGACATTAATGCGGAATAAAAATCTCTAACGTATCATTAATGAGAGAAAAATATACCTTACAAATTATTATTGAGATGAAAATATGATAGATCCTTAGAAAATTTTTTATACACCTATAAATGAAAGGAAATAATTATTTCTAGCATGAATAGATCATGTTAATAGTCTTAAGATAGAACTCAGACCAATTGGATTTGACGAGTAACTTAGCTTTAAGGGAGATAGGCCTGGAAGTTTATTAGACACATGTTCTCTTGATTTCAACACGTGCCTTAACTCATGTATATTAGATCTGATAAGTTGCTAAACTTACGATGTCTTGGATTTAGAATATAGCTAAATCCGAGTATATTGGGTCTAATAAGTTGCAAGACTCACGATACCTTGGGCTCAGCACAAAGCTTAACCCAAGTATATTGAGCGTGAATCATATAATACATCATCTTTCACTAATTAATACATATATTCTTTTTTTTCCTCGCTAGATTTAAATTTATTAATTTACATTTTTTTTCTGCATTTTATTTATGGTATTTCATCTTTCTGGGTTTATTTAGGTTTCTTCTACTTTGATTTCACAACCACCTCCACTATCATTTTTTTTAGGGTTGAAATCACTTTTTCTCTTCTGAAAAAAAAAAAAAAAACAGGTGTGGTTCCTTTAAAGAGGAGAAAAAAAATGGAATGCACTGTGGGAATCCTTGTAATGGTTGCCAGCCTAATCAATTGTGAGAAAAAACAATTCATATGTTATGTGAAAGCAGCTACAGTGTTTATATGATGTAGTTTTTTTTTTTTTTTTTGTTAATGTTAATGTTAATACATAACACCATCCTTCCTATTAACCATATATTTAACTCTATTTTGGGGCTTCATAAAAGTTGAAATCCATTACAATATGGTTCACATGCATGCTACCTCATTTATATTATTCTTTCAATTTGACACCACTCTCCCATTTATATTATTAACTTTGATAGGTAGCGCAAGGCCCTTTTTTTGTTCGACAAAAAAAAATATCAAGACAATGTAAATGTTTTTTTTATAAAAAAAAAATGAGATTTTGATAATTAACTCGAAAGGATTTAACAAGTTTGACTAATTTGATAATATGATTAAAAAATAAAATATCGATAACAAATATAGCAAAAAAAAGCAACACCGATTCAATGTAAAAGATGAACGCTTGCTAATATTATAAAAATATATCTTTATAATTTTTCTAAAACATTTCATTGATCTTATTTGTTAACAAAGTAAAGATTAAATAAGAACGGGAAGATTGCATAGAAAGAAAAAAAAAGAATCACAATTCCCAATAAATAAAATGATGAATGATGAAATTAAAAAAAAAAATTTTTTAAAAAAAGAAATTGACCCGAGTCTGTTCGAGTTAGCACACTAAATCTATAACCTAGTCGTGAGACTGAGATAACCCCGTGAAAAGTGAATTGAATAAAATTGCGAAACTTAATTCTCAAACCAACTTAATATTGAAAGGTGAAAAAACAATTAAAAGCAATGAAAAAAAAGACTCGGGTCAACCCTGGTAAACCTGTTGAATCCATGACTCGAGACATGATTTCGGATAACTCCATAGAAAAAAAAAGTTGAAAAAAATAACGAATACTAATTTCTAATGAACCCAATGACGAGGACTAAAATTATATATATTAAAAAAGGACCTAAAAATGATCGAATCCAATCCGATCTAATCTTCGAAACTTGTGACACGAATCATGAGGTAGAGTTACAACATAAAAAACAAGCTTGAAAAAATAATAATGTCAACAAAAAAAATAATTAGGGATAAAATTGAAAAAACAAATTCAACAAAAAAAGAATCAGAAAGAAAAAATATAGATTATAAAAGAATGAAGACCAAATCTGACACAAAAAAAAATTAAATTAAATAATAAAGGATGTAATTAAAAAACAATTTCGATTAAGAAAAGGATAAGAAAAATAAAAATAACAATAAGAACCAAATTTGATTGAAAAAAAATCAATAAAGGATTTAAGACCAAATGCATTACAATCAAAAGAATGAGGAACTAATTTGATTCAGTAAACAAATAACCAGACTTCTTTGTTTTTTTGCAATACCCAATGTGTTTTTTCAAGGAGGGGAGGGAAGAAAAAACATGCAGTCAGAGCTTAACTGCCAATCATTTGGTGGCTTGCTTCTCACTACTGTGATAGGGGTAGAGAGATGCACCGAACACTGCTTTGGAAAACAATGTTTAAAATTTTAAGGGTTTGTTCACGCCACTCGAAAGGTGCGGGTGATGCTAACTTGCTGGCATGTATGAGGCATGTGCCAACCAATATTTTATTTAAATTATATTTTTTATATTAAAATATCTAAGTACCCCTAACCTCACATGAAAATAAAATAAAATAAACCAAAATAAAATGATGGAAGTGCCCTTGCATCCAAGGCTAGAAAGTTTAATTTTAAGGGGTATTTAAGTTATTGTACTGTACAAAAGAAGTCTGAAAAGCCCTGAAACCTAAGCAAGATGTTTTTTTTCTTTTAAAAGTAATTTAATAATTATATCGTGCAACAAAGATGTAAAAAGACTAATTAATCCCTTTAATTTTTTAATAACTAATGGGTCCCCATGGAAAAGACTTTTCTACTCCTAAGATCAAGTTAACTGAGTTTGCCGTCTAAAGGTAAAATGGTTCAATTTTATAGTTTGTTACTTAATTGAACGGGGGTAGATTTGTCTATTTTATTTTTTTAAAGCATAATGAAATTACTCATTTACCCTTCAAAACAAAAGTTTTAGAATTGACATCACGGGGCCTTTTAATTATTTCATTTTTTTAATAGTAAAATGATTTTATTACCCTAAAAATTAAAAATTTTAAAGCTTGCATCCAAGGTCTTTTTCATATTTTTATTATTACTTTTTTATTATTATGAAGTTGATTAAAGGCAATTTAGTTTTTTAATAAACATAAAATAATATTTTAATGTAAAAGTTGTTGGCATATAGAAGGTGAGGCGCCCACACCTTTTTAGCAGCGCTTTTCGATGGCTAAAATATTCATTTATTCGTGTCGTAGTAATTTTCATGGTATCATCTTCTTGTTGGGGCAGTGCATAACAACTTAGGTGACACGGTTTGTTACTGGTGACACTTACATTTTATTCTCTTTTATCTTTCTCTAAAAAATTGCGTTGGTCATTCAAATTCTCAGAGTTGTTCTCTTAGTTCTTGATATTTCAACTTTTATTCTTATTCTTTTAATTTTTAATTCTTATTCTTGACTCTTTTATAAAAAAATTATTTGTTTTTAATTTCATCCCTCAATGTCAATTTGTTATATATTATTTTTTCCAATTTGATCCTTATTATTTTGATTTCTAATTGTTTTCCTTGACCTTTTTATGCTATTTTTATTTGTCTTCAATTTCATCATTCAATCCAAATTTATGATATATATATGTGTGTGTGTGTGTGTGTGTGTGTTGTCCTTATTCTTTTTATGTCTAATTCTTTTTCTTTGCCCTTTCATAAAAAGATTATTTGTGTTACATTTCATCATTCAATCTCAATTTATGATTTATTACCTTTTCTAATTTGGTCCTCACTCTTTTTTTTTTGTTATTTATTGACTCTTTTTTTGTTATTTCACTCTTCAATAAAATATTTATAGTTGTCCCCTTTATTTTTTATTTCAGTTTTGATCCTCATTCTTTTCATTGTTATTTTTTGGGTCATTTTGCATAATTGAATTTTTTTTCCTGATTTTATCCTTTAATATTTGTTTGATTAAGGATTGGATTTCACAGTTTTTCTAGATATGGTGCTTCCAGTCTGATGACCCGAGTCACGGGTTTGAAAAGTTGATGCAGGTTGATATTTTATTTTAAAAAAAAAACTTAATTTCTTTTACTATTTCATCATTCAACATTGTTTTTTTTAATAGGTTTTGTGATTTCTTTTATTTTTTTTCTTCTATTAAGTTATCTCAATCTCATGACTTAGACCGCGAGTTTGGTGGGTTAACCGAGGTTAACTCATCCTTTATTACTCAGGTTACATGTTTGTCATGCTAACTTTGTTTGACTCAAGCTCTTTTTTTATTCTTTTTTTTTGCCTAATTTATCCTTCCATATTTAATTAGCTAAGAGTTAATATGTATCATTTTTTTCCTTTTTGGCAATTTTTTTTCTCTAGTTATCTTGATTTTTTTAAAAAAAATCGATCAATTTACTATCATTACTGTTTTTTATCATCTAATTAAAATACAACTAACTTATTTGACCCAGTCACATATATAACTCGAGTTATAGATTTTTCTTCTTTTTTCAAATCATGTTTGTGGCACATGAACATATTTTTTATAGAAAAACATTTGGCACCGTGTAGACAAACATAAGATTAAGGTGATTGAGTTTTAATTAAGACTAGATTTGTGGTATGTGCTTCGTTGCGGGTTAGTTAAATTTTTTTTATGTAAAAAAATGCTAAGGAAAATAATCTAAGACCCAAGTGATTAGACTAATTAGTAATTTAAATAACATGAATGAAAAAAATATGACAACAATAAATAAAGTAACAAAAAAAGGTAAAAAAAACTGATATGAGCCTATCCGAAATATAAAAAACTCAATCTTGAAGGGCAAAACTGCAAAAAAAAAAAAAAACTAGTTAGATTAGGTTAACTCACAAACTCTGTGATAATAGACATCAGATTGGGATAACTTTATAGAAAGAAAAACAGGAAAAAAAGGACCACTTGAAACGAAAGAAAAAAAAAACACAAAGATCAATTTTCAATGCATCAAATGTTGAATGATAAAATTAAAATAAATAAATTTAAAAATGAGAAAAAAAAACTAAAGTCATTATGTGTTAACCTTTGAAACAGGTGGCTCTAGTTATGAATCCAAGACTAGCCCTATAAAAGTCAAACAAAATAAAATAACAAAGCAAAACTCTAGAAAAAAGAGTAAAGAAAAAACCATAAACTTAAAAAAAAAACAAACAAACTCGAGCAAACTTTGTAAACTTTGTTTAATTTCTAAAACTTGTATCCCGTGAAATTCTAGACCCGAGTTGAATTAAAAAGCTTAATTCCCAACCAATTTAATTTTAAAGGATGGAATCGTGAAAAAATATCAATAAAAAATAGAGATCAAATTTGATTAAAAAAACTCATGGAGGATGGAAATATATATAAAAAAAACCTGCAAGATGATCCTAAATAGAAAAAATACCAATAAAAAGAACGAGAACCAAGTTTGAAAGACAAAAAAAAAATAAAAATAAAGTGAAATTGAAAAAACATTTGTAATTTTATAATGTAAGCGTGTTTTGATTTTTTTTTTAATATGACTTAAGAAATAGACACAACTAAGGAAAACAAGCTAATATATGGACAAACCAAAAAAAAAAGGAAAACAACAAAAAATGCATGGTTAAAAAATCATATAAAAGTAAAATAAAAAAAACAAAGTCTAATTAGTAATGATATAAATGTTAAATGATAAAATTAAAAAAAAATCAGCTTTAAAGAAGGAAAAAAAACCAAGAAAACTCGGGTGAACCTTCTAGACTTGTGCAAAGGTCTCAAATACGTAGCCTATTAAATCCTAGACCTAGGCTTAATTAAAAATCTTAATTCCTAACCAATATAATATTGATTAGCCAAAGTAAATCCAATAAAGAGCAACAATTAAAAAGAACAAAAAAAACCCGGGTTATTTTCAAAATCAGTGGAAAATCCTAGAGAAAACAAACAAATAAAAATAATTTAAAATTTTTATCTCAAATAAAAAAAATAACAATCAAAAGAATAAGAACTAAGTTTAAATGAAAAAAAAATAAAGGGGAATGAAATGGAAAAATAATTATAACCGTATAAATTATTTTAGAAAATCATTTAAAATATTGAAAGAAGGGATTGGGAAAAAAACATAAATTTAAAGAATTCACCAAAAAAAACCAAATGAAGAACGATAAAATAGAAGATTTGAGATAACCGGATCATTTTCAAAACCAGCAAGAAATTCAACAAAAAAGCAAGCTAAAAAAAAAGAAACCCAATCTTCAATTGAAGAGATAGTGAAGGATGAAACGAGAAAATAAAGCTTGGACAAAGGAAAAAAAATAAGAAGCAAACCTCGATAAACATCCTAGACCTGGTCAAATTTTAAAAACTCACAACTCATGAAACCTTAGATTTGAGTCCAATTAAGAAATTCATTATGAGCCAATTTTAAAAACTTGCTAAAGCAAAAAAAAAAAAATAAAGACAATAAAAAAAATAAAGATTAAATTTGAAAGAAAAAAATCAAAGGGTGAAATCGTAAAACAAAATAAATTTTAAAAATAATTTCAAATAAAAAAATATTAATTAAAAGAATGAAGATCAAATTTGAAATAAAAAATAAAAGTTAATAGGGTGAAATTGAAAAGACATATCAATTATATAAATTATTTAAAATAAAAAAATTATAATAAAAAAAATCAAATATGAAGAATCAACAAAATAAATGGGCTGCTTTTGAATTTTGAAGGGGTTGCATGAAAATCCAGGTGAGGATAAAGAGAAGAAAGAGAAAAAAATAGTCGCCTGTACCAAATTGCCTTGAATGTTGGAGTACTCACCATCTCATCGGGTCACGAGGGCCTAGCTCTTCCAAGTATCGCCATGAAAGGCATGCATTTGATGGTCGGACGGCTTCGCACACACTGTTTGAATGATATGAGGATTGTTTATGTGCTGGCGTGTACATATTTTTTTTAATAATATTTAATATATTCAAATCCGACTTTATAATAAAATTAATGTGAAATGATCAAAAAGAATTTATGATAGAGTTATATTATTTTTGTCTTCAAAAACATTAAAATAATTATACTATTTTGAAATAAATAAAATGACTAAAACATTCATCCATGAGGAAAAGGTATTGAGTTTTTTTTATTTATTTTAAAGGTAAAGTCATAATGTTTCTGTGAAAAAAAAAAAGAAATGATAAATATAAACAATCTTGCCAACAAAGTCTAGTTCAGTGGGTTTTTTTTTGAAGGAAAAATTCATAATGATACTATTATAATAAATAGTAATATGCGTGTGGTAAAATGCGTGTTGTTGAATAGTAACGTCTCGAGAAGATTTAGTAATTTGCAATTTGTAATTATCTAGTACAATGAATATTAAAATGAATAGTAAACCGTTTTGTTAATTGTAATGGAAATCTTAAAAAAATTAAATATAGAAAGTGATGGGTGTTGGTGGATACATTGTTACTTGTTTGGAGTGGAAATACAAGGACATGAAATATAGGAACCCTATAGCTGGCAAGAGTTGTCTCTTCTTTCTTTCTCTAGGCACAGGTCCCTAAATTTTCCTTGTTTTTGCTTGCTTGCCTGCCCGCTACATTTCTTTCTTGTGCTACTTACTTAAGAGAGTCACGTTACTCTCTCGCTCAGTTTCTCTATGTTCTTTCAAGAATTGACCACTAGGGTTTTGTAATTGAAAGAAAGAAAATGAGTGCTTCAAGATTCATAAAGTGTGTCACTGTTGGTGATGGTGCTGTTGGAAAGACTTGCATGCTCATTTCCTACACCAGCAACACTTTCCCCACTGTAAGTACAGTTACAATCTTTTGCTTTCTTTTTTTCTTTTTTGCTTTAGTTTCTGTTTGGTTCTTAGGAAAAGAAAATGCGGGAAAGTGGAAGATATGTTTGTTAAGTCAACTGGGGTTGATAAAACTAATTAGGTTTAGCTGAAAGGGTGCTGCTTTTTTGGTTCAAAACCTAAAATTGGAATGTAAAGGTTTGTTTTTTTTTGCGTTTTTGTGTTTGTTTTCCTGGAAAATGCAGGGAGTGTAAAGAGTATCATAGATTGAAATTTACCATGTTAAGTCAACCTAATTGAGTTTGTCAAGGTTGTGCTTTTTTCTTTGTTTTAACGAATTTTGGATTGAGAGGTCAAGCTTAAGGATTTTAGGTATAGGTTACTGTTTTAGATACCCGGAATATGGAAGATATATTGTTATGTCAACTGGGCTTGATAAAAGTAATTGGTTTTAGTAGATGGAGTTTTGCTTTTTTGCTCAAAACCTATAATTTGGGGTATAAAGTTTAGGTCTCTTTTGGTTCTCTGTTTGTTTCCCTGGAAAATGTGAGTAACGTAAAGAGAATTCTAGATTGCAATTTGTCATGTTAAGTCAACGGATCCTTATTTTTTAAGTAATTGGGTTTGTCGAGGTGTTTTTTCTTTGTTTAAAAACTTATGGAGTGAAGGTCAAGGGTCTCGGTTTTTGGCATCTGATTCTGTTTAGCAACCCGAGAATGTGGAAACTGAGAGGAAATTCAACAATTTTTGTCCTTTTATAGTAAATTTGTCTTTGCTTAGGAACTGATATGGAGAATCCTTCAACTGACCGTGCCTTTTACAAGCAATTCACTTTCAGAACATGTTTCTGTACTGGTGTATTGTCTTAAATAAGAGCTAATTGAAGTGTTAACCTGGCAAACAAAACGTGGAGACAGTAAAATTCTTGTATTTTTAATTTGTAATAGGTTAATCAGCTGAAGCTGGCCTCACACTAGTAATAGGTTTAGTGCCTCACACTAGTAATAGGTTTAGTGCCTCACACTAGTAATAGGTTTAGTTTAGGTGGGTTTTTTCCACTTGGAGACCTCTAACAAGTTTGACTTTTGGGGTTATTTTTGGAGGTTCACTCTGTTACATTGCAATATTCCTGGAAAAATGCTTGCTTTGATCCTACTCTTCTTGTATTTTGAGCTGAGCAGAATTAGAAGAAAAGAGTGTTTTCTGGATTCTCTCTTCAGTTTTGGTTTTCACAGAAATTGTAATCCTGTTTTTAACTGGTTCTTTCTGTATTCAAAGATTGAATATTCCCTCTAAATGCTTTGGGAAAGCTCTGTTATATGATTTATGTTGTGGTGATTCAGCATTTCTGCTTGCCTTGTAATTTTGATAATATTCCAATATAGACTGGGAAAGAATGGTTTTAACATCAAGGATTCTTTTTGCTGTATTTTCTGAAAATAGGATTATGTGCCGACCGTGTTTGACAATTTCAGTGCAAATGTGGTTGTGGATGGGAGCACTGTCAATTTAGGGTTGTGGGATACTGCTGGTAGGTTTCAAATTAATAAAATTTCCTTTTCCGGTCTTTTAAATGTTCATGATAATCACTTCATGTATTGACTTTATGGCACAGGCCAGGAAGATTACAATAGACTAAGGCCTTTGAGCTATCGGGGGGCAGACATTTTCCTGCTTGCTTTCTCCCTCATTAGCAAGGCCAGCTATGAAAATGTTGCTAAGAAAGTAAGACCTACATTATCTTCAGAAATTCTTGTCTTTGTTAAATGTTATATGTCTGATTATGTGTATGTGAGAATGAATTTTTATTTTTTGTGTCTCGTGTATAGTGGATTCCTGAATTGAGGCACTATGCACCTGGTGTTCCAATTATTCTTGTCGGGACAAAGCTTGGTAAGTCCTTCTCCTCTTGCTTTAAGGAACAATGCAGAAGTTTGGTATATTATAGAATTCTCTGCTAGGACCCTAAGACTAGTTTTTCCTGCCTCTGTGGTCAATAGCTTTGAATCTTTGAACTTGGTTTTCAAGATCCCTTGATGTATGTGAGTGTCATGTAGTAACTTCAGATATTTTATTCCGCCTGTTCACTTAATTTTCTTGTAAGTGACATGATGATAAAGTCACTAGTCAATGTATTCATGGACCCAAACAAGATGAGGTTTCTTGAAGCCATATTAGGATAGTTGAAATGATGCAATGTTATTCAGGGCTGTGCTTAAATGAACATTTCTATAAAGATTAGCATAAATTAACACTCAACTATGTGCTTTTAAGGCTCATTCAATTGAATTGGGAGCACGGGGGAGATATATTGTATATTAGAAATGACCATTAAATTGGCCGAACTTGATTTTTGAACATATTACAGCACTCCATGCCACCCTGCAAGGGCTTACTATGAATACTTCAAAAATAGAATTATTGTGGTTTGATGACACTTTCAGAAGCTTGAGGAGTTTTGAGCATATCCAAAAAAATTTTGGCCGGTTGCATAAATAAAGATGCTTTTAGTAAGCATTCATTATTCAATCACCAGTGCCTAAAAACCCTGTCTGATAACTTGCCTAGATGTTTGGCACTTGTACATCTCTTCTGGATATGGGTTAAATGAAAAGGGTATGTATCAGCCAATTGAACTGATATCTTTCAGAAAGTGCTCAGCAGTAACTTGTTATATCTGGTTGAATTCCATGACCATGTGTTAGTTCAAGCTGCTATTGGTTTTAAGCATATCTTTGTAATGATTAACTTGGAGATAATTAACTTCCATAATACTAAATGGCACTACCCTTTTCGTTAATTGCCAAGTTATTTTTAGTTATACAGTGCCTCAGCATAGAATGTCTTGTATCAATTCTCCTAACCTGTCGACAAAAAATGAGTTTCATGACAACTAAATTTGCTCCCTGTAGATCTCCGAGATGATAAACAATTCTTTTTAGATCACCCAGGTGCAGTGCCCATCACCACAGCTCAGGTATCAGCTGCTGCATCACATCCTAACTATCGTATTTCTAGTTTGCCTTGCCTTCTTTCTTCTATTGTGGATACTATCATGTCAGCCCATATAAAGGAAATAAAAAACTTTTTTTTTTCTTTTGAAAGGGTGAGGAGCTGAGAAAGCTAATTGGGGCTCCTGTTTACATTGAATGCAGTTCAAAAACACAGCAGGTATGTAAATTAAGTTCTTGATGATAAATCATAAGAGAAGTTTGGTGCTTACCTCATTACTAACAGAATTTGTTCCATCTACTCTTTTCAAACGCAGAATGTCAAAGCTGTCTTTGATGCGGCCATTAAGGTGGTCCTCCAGCCTCCAAAACAGAAGAAGAAAAAGAAGAGAAAGGCACAGAAGGCCTGCTCTATATTGTGATCGTGTAATAAACCAACTAGCACATTCGTCGCATTAGTTGCCATCTCTAGGAAGCAGCAGGATGTGGTCCGTAGTCTATACTGACAGAACTAGGGGGCACTTATAAGAATCAAGGTGTTTGTGGCTTTGTGATTTGTATATTAATGTTTCACGTTGTGATTGTTTACTTTCACACGTCTACTGTTTCTGTAGGCCTACCTACATGTTGGAGACCAGACTGGGCAGAATTTCTTATGAAATACCAAGCCTTTTCTCCTGTACCATGATCGGAAACTTGTTTTAGTGCGCTTAGAGAATCGGAATATAATTATGTTTTTGTGCTATTATAGTTGATTCTCATCCACATTAACTGATTTACATACGCCTGTTCCTGCTGTATTGTTTGTGGAACGGCAATTTTAAAACCTCCAGTCAACATCAGGAAAACAAGAAAGGGAATATGGTATCCATCATTCTTTTGAAGGATACTGTAAATCAAATTCTTTGGTTCCCTTACCCCCATCTGCTTCAAAGCTTTTCCAGATGCTCAAACCAAGATATCATTTCTGTGAATTAGCTAGGGACGAATATTTTTCTTTACTGGGCATGGCTTGGTGTCTAGTGGTAGCTATTGTGGTTTTGAAGATACCTGATTGGTCATCTAGAACTAGAACCATGATTGTTTCATGTACTGATGGTGGTCAAAAGCATCACCTAGAAGGCGGATTCCTTTTGTTTAGATCATTTAATTCATCTTATGAATGATATAAATGTGATTGGATGGGTTGACTGGGAAAAGTAAAAACCAGAATTGGAAAGAAATGGTTTTTTTATCTGATCTTATTGACCTTATGGATGATTTTAAGGACAGGAGAGGGAGATTCCAAGTTAATGCAAAACAGGGGTGGCTCAAAGGGAGGGAACTCTCCTAAGATGTCCTTGTCAATTATCAGGGAATCATATATTTTCTTTCAGTGATAGCAATGCTGGTAGAATGATAGTTGATAGTAGCTTTTTAATATTGCAGAACAGCATAACTACTTTTTTCTGGAATTTATACTGCGCCCACCTTCTAAAAGAGAGAGTACAGTGCAAAAAGAATTAGTGTGGACCTTTGCCAAATACACACCTCTCTTCTCCAGCATTGCCAATTCCTCTATTAAATACACCACCGTCTTCCCATCTGCCAGCATCCATATCTTGGTTTTCTTCTCTAGCTTCGCAATCATCATTCTTGAATTACTCTCTTCCATACTGCAACAACGAAATTGAATCGAATGGCATCGAAAAGAATATTGAAGGAGCTCAAGGACTTGCAGAGAGATCCCCCAACTTCATGCAGTGCAGGTAACAGGAGCAGAAGGCTTGAGTATAATAACATCACGGTTCATTCTTGTTTAGAAAGTTACTTGACTGCCTTTTGCCTATTTTTATTTCAGGTCCAGTGGCTGAGGATATGTTCCATTGGCAAGCCACCATCATAGGTCCAAATGACAGTCCCTATGCGGGTGGCGTTTTCCTTGTTACCATTCATTTCCCACCGGATTATCCTTTTAAACCTCCCAAGGTAAGATAAAAAGAAAAACAAGACTGTTAAGCCCTTTCTCATGATTAGTGTTGTCTTTCTGTCTATACCATCCGAACATGTCTATATATATGATGATCTTCATTGAATAATTGCAAGCAGGTTGCCTTCAGGACCAAGGTATTCCATCCAAACATAAACAGTAACGGGAACATCTGCTTGGACATACTCAAGGAACAATGGAGCCCTGCGCTCACCATATCAAAGGTAGGGTTATCTTGAAGAACTTTCTTGAACAGGACACCACATAAATCTTAAAATCATTTCACTCTAATTGCACATAATAATTAAGGCATCAGGACTGCGTTATTTCAAAAAATCAACAAATGATTCTCAAAATCTCAAATTGCGTTGCATCTCTTCTTTTCTGATACATCATGGAGAACAGTACTCGTGCAGATAGGAACTAGCCTATTTAGGTGCTCCCTCCATTTGAGTCAGGCCAATTACCTTGAATTATAAATTACAATAACCCTTCTATAAAGAAAGAAATGGACGCATGCCTCATCTCACATTCTTTTAATCCTTTCCACGCTCAAGGCTTCAAGCATTGCTTAGAATTATTCTGACATCTTATTGTGGGGGATTCATGCAGGTTTTACTCTCCATATGCTCACTGCTTACAGATCCAAACCCTGATGATCCTCTTGTTCCTGAAATAGCCCATATGTGCAAGGCCGACAAGATCAAGTATGAGTCTTCTGCTAGGAGCTGGACTCAAAAGTATGCCATGGGATAGGCCCTGAACTCCACCATATATGTTCTTGTTTGATAGTACTATGAATTTTTCCATCAATGATTATCTATTGATCATACTACTAATTGCGCAGCTGATATATAGTGTGCTGAATAAAAACAAGGAAACGTTACAAGGCAGTAGTAACTTGTAATTTGAGTCTCTCATTTCTCGGACATAAATGGTTGGCCACTTTTGAACTTATGGTTCCCCTTGTTCTTCGGTCATGGTGTGTGTAAACTACTACTAAATCTGCTCTGCATTTGCAATAAATCTGCCATTGATGGTTTATTTAGCTATAAATCTTCACGAATGAAAAAGACTCGATGATTTTCAAAATTAATTGGAGTTATTAATCAATTTATTATAAATTCACCAATTAAACCATGAATCGCCTTTTTAAATTCCAATTATATAGATATAAAATTAGTTTTGTTTCCTAATATACCAATCATAATTATTTTGAAGAAGAAAAAAAAAAAAAACATTGATTGACATGAATCCAACCAAGTGGCCCATAAAATTTGTACTACTTTAATTAATCCCAACAATTTCCTGTTGGCTAGCATCGCATCCCGACAACTCAGATTAGCTGAAGCATAAATCTATATCACAAGAGAACCAACCTAACCTTGCATATGTTGACACCGGTCTTTTCACTGCCTGCAGGTCTGTTAAAGTAGTATCTTTTTGGGAGGGGGTAGTGGTTTAGCTAGGAATTTTAGTTTGGAAAGGTCAAATTAGAAAACAATTTTACGGGGTAAAATTTAATTTTTTATTTTATTTTTTAAGCTAAAAATATAATTTATCAATGGAGGGGGGTTAAAAAAAATTTCCTTGCACGGCCTGCCATTGCCAGCCCCAGCCCCTCTAATTCTGTCCCTGGTTATGGTGATGGGGATGGTGATGGGGATGGGAGTTCTTCAGTATTCTATGGTAAAAATACTAATTAAATAACATGGTGTAAAAAAATATTTAAGTACAGTTTAGAAAGTCATAATAACATGCAATTCAAGAGTTGCAATTGCTATACGTGATTCTTTCAAATTATAAAGTTATTGGATACAAGAATTAATAAAAAAAGAGGAAAGAAAAAAAGAAAGGAAGGAAAAAGACTTTGGAGGTACACCAAAACTCTTATAATTATACCACCAACTGGTTACATGCCCCGCGCGATGTTACGGGTCAATTATATTTTGCATTTTAAAAAAAACCAAAATCTAAAAGTGTTAGGTTTTTTTGCAAAGTTATATATCAGAGTCTTAGGTTTGGTTGCAATGCCTGACCCAAAAGTAATATTTATAGTATTAATAATAACATTAAACTTGGGTTAACCCTTAGCATAAAAGTGTCTGGACTGCAATACCAGATCCAATAGCATTGGACGTGAGTCTGGCTGCAAAGTCGTGTAATAAAAGTGTGATAATTAAATAGATTAGTTAAAAAGAAAAAAAATTAACATGAAGAAAAAAACTAACGAAGAAAAAAAATATGAATTAACTGGGTTAACCCTTCAAATCATGTTAACCAGTCATACCTTAAATTCGCATCGTGAAAGTTTGATAATTAGAAAGGAAAAAAAAAATTAATGGATTAACCCAGAATTAACTGGGCTAATTCGACAAACTAGGTTAGTCTGTCAAATCCAAAATTCGTGTCATGAAAGTTTGATAACTAAATAGAAAAAAAAATTTAACATTAACAATTTAAATTAAACAAAAAAAATTAATTAAAAAGAAAAAAACAAAAAGCATCAGTCTTTTTACTGTGAATTGCACTGTACAGTACACAGTCAAAGGCATAAAAACAAAAAGAAAAACTAAAGGCATCAGTCGAGAACTATTTAGAAAAAAATTTAATATTAATAAACTAAATTAATTAAATAAAATTAATTAAAAATAAAAAATAAAAGAAAAAAAACCTTTAAGAAGAAGAAAAACTAAATAGAAAGAAATTTAACATTAACAAACTAAACTAAACAAAAAATAATAATTAAAAAGAAAAAAAAGCAAAAAAAAATTCAGGTTAACTCGTCAAACCCGAGATCCTTTCATGAATGTCTAGTAACTAAATAAAAAAAAATAAAAATTAACAAACTGAACTAAACAAAAAAAATTAATTAAAAATAAAAAAAAAAATCCGGGTTAACTCGTCAAACCATGTTAACCCGTTAAACCCAGGATCTGTGTCATGAAAGTCTGATAACTAGATAAAAAAATTAACATTAACAAACTAAATTAAACAAAAAAAATATGAAAATAAAAAAACAAAAAAAAAATTAACGGGTCAATCCATAATTAACTGAGTTCACCCGTGAAACTCGGGATATGTGTCATGAAAATCTGATAACTAAATAGAAAAAAAATTAACATTAACAAACTAAACTAAATGAAAAAAATTAATTAAAAAGCAAAAAAAAAATTCTGGGTTAACTTGTCAAACCAGGTTAACCCGTTAAATCCGGAAAACGTGTCATGAAAGTGTGATAACTAAATAAAAAAATTAAACATTAATAAACTAAATTAAACAAAAAAAATTTGTTAAAAGAAAAAAACAAAGAAAGAAGCAAAAAAAAAAAAATTTTGAAAGACATAAAAAAACAGCTAAAAAACATAAGACAACTTAAAAAAAAAAAATAAAGATCCCTTTTAGTATATGTTACAATACTATTGTAAGGATCTTGATAAGAAGAGTCTAGCAATACTAAAAAAAGTCCCCAACAGTGATTGGAGTGCGCCACACAAACGATCCAAAGGCAAATGAGCTCTAACATTTTTGAATGACTCATGTGACCCACTCCGTTCATCATTTGTAATCTTCTTGGATGTCATTGAATTCTTTTAATCAAGATCTTTTCAATGGTACTGATGATGTTATAATTAGAGTTTTGGTGTGTTTTTGAAATTATTTTATTTTATTTTTACTTTTTTATCTTTCCTGACTCTTCACAAATTACAAAAAGGAGAGATGAGAGAAAAAAACAAAGAAAAAAATGACACCAGGTATATTTTGAAGCTCCGATAACGACACCACCGGTATCATTAAAAATATTTTAATTAGACAAATCTAGCGACACCAAAAAAGATCATAAACAATAAAGAGAGTGAGCCACATAAACCATTCAAAAATATCATGGTTAACTTGCTTTTAGAATGGTCGCATGGTACTTTCTGATCACTAATAGTAATCTTCTTTGATTTTATTGATTCATCTTATCGAAATCTTTCCAATAACACTAATAATATTATCATTAAGTTTCAATATCTCCAAAATCTTTTTTTTTTCTCTCTCTATATTGAATATATCTTCTACTACTCTCAAACATGTTTTATTTTTTAAAATATATTTTTTTAGAGTGTTATATGCTAGAGTCTCGGAGAACTCGTGGGGATGGCATAATACAAGTCAATTCCAATACTCCTGCAAGGATATCACTCTGAAGTTGCCATATTTTGAATTTTCTTGCATCAGGTCCTTTCCTGGATGTTACACCTTCGACTTCATTTTCCCAGTGATTAACTGTTTCATGTCAGGAGCCTGAGCAACACTGCAAATCTAGCAAACCTGGTTCAAAGTATTAGACTTTTGTGCTGTGCAAAACGATATAAAAAAAAAAGAGAGCTCGGGAGTCCTAATCATCACTGGCTACATATCATAAATTAAGATGATTATTTTATTTGTCACTGACCTACCAAACCATGGTAGTTGATCCATCAAATACTATCATACTAACTACTAAGCATGGCTACTAATGATAGTTGAAATAATTCAAGAGGCGATTGATTGAAACTTTGGACCATTTCTTTCTCTCCCCTGTAATTCGAAGCCAATTAGCGAATGCTAATCACAACATGCAGGGTGTCCTGTGCAACTTTACAGGCTTTCCCGATGAAAAATTAATTATAAAGTACTTCTCAAGTGATGGCATTAATTATAATCCATATTGAACCACATGATTAGTTGATGGAAAGTGAATTTGTTTGGCACTTTCTGTATAAAACCATGTATATAATTACCCAAAAAAAAAAGTTGATGGTATGTGTATGGCATACATTATTTTGGAAAATAAAGAATGTAGGCCACACACTCCCGAATCTTGACCTCTTCTATATTCCTCTAACAAATGGTTTCTTTACATGGCTCCAAGCCAGCACTAATCGAACTATACACATGTTAGAACTCAAACCAGAAATCACATGAAAAACATACATCTTGATTCTCGTTTACTTTACCAACTAAGTTATCCACGAATGGTTAAACATTAAAATGCTATTAATTAAGAAAAACACAATTTCCTTCGCTTAGTTCTACTTGTTGCTTCAGTATTGTTGTGATTTTTGAAGGTTCAAAATGGGATGATAATATTTTATTTTTTTCTAATCAATTTCGGGATTGGGCTCCCTTTTGTGACAAAAAAGTAAAGAACAGAAGGAGAAGGTTAGGTATATATGTTTGTTGGCTAGTCAAAGTATAGTATACAAGTCGAGTTGTCTGTATACGTGTTGCATCTCTCCCTTTGAGGCCTAAAAAAATCGGTAGGCATAGGAATTTACAAGAGTCCCATTAATGTGATTCGTCGGTAGATCTGCTGATGTGCAAACACATATGACTACAAGGACACTTGACCAACTAAAGTGGCAAGCTGCACGTCGTTCCCGGCAAGTGAGGATCCAGAACTCCCTGGCTCATTGGGTTATGGCATCCTCTGCTTAGGAAATCAATAAGAAATGGAGAATTACGACCAACCACTCCTCAAAAACCACATCTCTTTATCAGTATAAAAAGCTTTCCCGTATGTTAAATATGAAATCAGCCATGAATTACTAAGCTTTCCCATCATAAACAGTTGCGATGTCCGTTTCTCCTATATCTTGCATATTTTCTTGTGAAAAAACAGAA
>Ga0325401_1000777_pt1 | contig 24699 bp, 21 predicted proteins | sample PopdelMetagenome_FD_205666 | JGI IMG/M metagenome (GOLD analysis project Ga0325401, IMG submission 205666) | Populus deltoides microbial communities from Bellville, Georgia, United States - Xylem-PdKOR-R2 | ecosystem: Host-associated > Plants > Phyllosphere > Stem > Wood/Secondary xylem | place...
AAAAATAATAATTTGATATTTTAAGAAAGTTAAATATATTTTTAAAATATACTACAATACAGTTTTAAATTTAAAAATAAAGAGTGACTTAGTTTCTAGATCTCGATTTAACAAAACGACAAGGCTCCTTTTTAAATTTGCGATCTGTGCTTTAATTTCCTAAGGAGAATCTACTGCCATTTCCCCCCCACCTACTTTTTTTCTTGTTTCTTCACCAAACACTAGGATGCCGTTGACAGGAAAAAAAAATTAAAAACAATTAAAAAATATATAAAAATTCATTTTAAATAAAAAAAATTAAATTTTACCCGATCTCTATTTATAAACATAACAAAAAAATATTTGATTAAGAAAACAAAAAATAATAATAAATAAATATTTATTTCAAATATTTTTTGAGTGATTTGTTTTTTTTCAAAACAGAAATACTATCTGTTAGATTATATGAAGAGTCAATCCAATCTCTACCAACTTTCATAAACATTTATATTAGTATGGCGGTCTTCGGAAACGTCGTCGTGTCATAGATGAATTCAAATAAAAACATGATCTGATCAAAGGACATTGAGATCCATCAATCACTCACTCTCTTCATCCTCAGTGATCATCACCAACACCAACAAGAGCATCAGATGGTCTGGATCCACTGCTCATGATCCTCCTGTACAGGAGGAGAACATTGCATGGCGTGGAATGTACATGGATCATAACGGACACTTTTACTAGCAAAAGACACGGTCACGTTATTAATTAATTAATTAAAAAAAAAAAAGTCATAACAAAATCATAGTCCAAAGTTTTGTAAAGCAATCCATGCCATCATTTTGCCCTGATCTTGCCGTCCAGTCCAACTATCCAGGGGCCCCAGAAATGACCACACTTGTCATCATCTGATTTGCTCCCTCGTTGCATTCCACTTGGCAGGACATTTTCAAGTCAAAACATTCCCGTATTTTTATATCCGCCAAGGATAAAATGGTAATTAACACATTTGCCATTCAACCTCTCCTATAGGAACGCGGCTGCGGCTGCGTTCCCAAAAATTTTAAATTTTTTTTTATTAAAATTAAATATATTTTATATGTTTTGATCGTTTTGATGTGCTGATATCAAAAATAATTTTTAAAAAATAAAAAAACATCATTGACATGCATTTTGATACGAAAAGTTATTTAAAAAGCACTCGCAACCACACTGCCAAACACGCTCTTAGTGACTTGGCAATCTAGTACCAGTCTTGGTTGGATTTCAAATTAAATTTGATAGGAATTGACCCGATAAGACTAATTAATCCATTATATATTTGATTTATTTTAAAGAAATTTCAAAATAACATTTATTAGAAAGATTTTAGTAATAAGAGAAACAATAAGAAGAAAAGAAAATTGAAAAGAGCAATGCAATTTGCATTACTATTACTTTAATGCACAAGAAGGCGAAGGTCCAAGGAAGAGTGATACAACGCTAACGTTTCAATTTTGAGGAGGTCTTTCCATGGTATTTCCTCATCGTGAGCATACACACTCTTTCTTCCTCCTCTAGTGCTCTCAAACCAGTGAAGCAGTAGCATTTAATGCCTGGCTTACGTTGTTTTTGAAAGCTCTCTCATTCACTACACACGACTCACGAGAACCCTGCTTCCTTCACCTTCCATTTCATCTGGATAACTAGATTGGATCTGCTGCTCCACATCTATTAGCTCGAACTCCTACACTTCTTTGTGGAGTTTGCTGGATTTCAAGAAGACCCTTTAAAGGTACAGCCTTATGGGAATTGAAGTCTACTACTTTTCTTTGCAAGAGCTTGATGTTTCTTTTCTATGGTGGTGATGATCATGTGTAGTAGTTCTTCATTTTGGGCCATTCCTTGAGTTTTGTGCATGGCATCTATGCTCATAATTCTTGCTAATCTTCTCTGTATGGTTTCCAATTTTGTCAGATGTTCTTTCTTTTTTAGCATTATTTTTCTTACCAGCTCTTGTTTATGTGTTAAGTGTTCATGTTTTGGTTCTTTCTTAAAGAGCATCACATTAATTTCTTACCAAACTTACTGCTCCAATAAAATTGGAATATTACTTTCCGGGTTTGAATTCTCACCAACTTCTTTCAAGTGTTCTGATCAGGTTTCTGTGCATTTTTATGATCGTTGTTTTGCAGTGATAAATAGTGTAGTACATCCTGGTGAGAGTACTAAGGCATAAAGATGCCTCAAGAAACCAACAATGGCTCCATTTTTACCTCTCCTTGCAAGAACTTGAGAGGGTTAAAGGGTTTGATGTCCAGCAACGAGGCTTCTTACACCGAGGAGATTATTAATGACCGTGAATTAGCTCAAAGAAAAGCTGAAGAAGCAGGTAAGAATAGATAACATTCCATATTTTACGATTACTAATTCACTTAGATTCTTACTCCAATGTTGTCTCCTTTGCTGGTTTATAGTTTCTATGATTTTCATTTTGTTGAATTTTTGTCCGCTATTCTTTGTTATAAATTTTCGAGTGGTCATATAATCATTTGCCTGAAAAAAAGATTGCGCAGCATGTCATGATGAAAGGCAGAGTGTGGGGGATCACATAGAGTTGAAAATAAACTGGTGTTCATCACTTGTGCTGAAGTGTTGGGTCCAAATCAACCCCACTTTTGTTTTTGGTAGCCGAAAGAAACGGTAGATTGGTCTTTTCTTTTGTGCAAAATCTTTGATTATTTGGAACTAGACCTACCCTCATAATCACCCTTTCTCTGGTGTAAGCAATGAAACATTTAGCTAATAATAGCAGGGCCTAAAACATGGATCATGACCTGTTGCGTTGATGTTCTGTCACAATATGAAGCATTTCTTGTATCGAAAAGGCGTGATTTGAAGCTGATGAACATTCATCCCTGTGAAACTCTCCTCCAGAAAACAGGGAGGATGCTATCCTAAAGACTGGAATTAGAAAACACATGATTCGAATTTCAGAAGATTTGTTTTTTGAAATGCTAGTGGTGATAATGTATTTGCCGATGCTGACGAAAACCATGCCCTGACATATTTTATACATCTGCTATTTTCACCAACCACACATCAGAATTATGGAATTGGATAGTGAAGTGTGGGGCAGCATAGTGCCAAACAAGAGGGAATATATGGTCCCCAGCAATTCCTAATATTGAGGGCCATAAATTTAAAGGCAAGGTTGGTAGAGGTATGATATTGTGTACGGAAACAACTAGATGATTAAGGCTAGCTATTAAGAATTGCACTAGGGTTATTTGGCCTGGAGTTCTCTTGTTGAACAATAGTGAGTAGTAGGGGGCCATGGTTTAATTGTTACCGCAGTACCTGCCGTGTTCACTTTCAAGCTCTATTAAGAATGATAATTGAAAAGAAAAGAAAAATAATAGGAAAATTATGGCAAATTTTCAGTTTTTTTCTAAACTATTGCCCATTTTGTGGATTGAATTTGATACAATTTAGTGTAGCAAGCTAATTGCAAAAATGGTCTTGAAATTCTTACTTCAATGTCTATTGTTCATGTGTCTCAGCTTCAAGGAGGTACCAAGCAGCAGAATGGCTGAGGCAAATGGACAAGGGGGGATCAAGATCCCTGCCCAAAGAACCTTCAGAGGAAGAGTTTTGCCTTGCACTAAGAAACGGCCTCATTCTCTGCAATGTCCTCAATAAAGTCAATCCTGGTGCTGTTCTCAAGGCACGAGCTTCTTCAAACCCTACATCAGTATTAGTATTGATACGTGCATAATTTTTTTTTTCTAGATAGAAGCTTGCATTGACAATGTTAGGCTATCAGCATTCATGGATGAAACTGGCATATGTTCTACTTTGACAAGTGCATTATTCTAATCGGGACTCGACAATTTCTATAAACTTAGAGATGAGTCAACAATGTTCTGCTGGAATAATTATGATAAAATTCTTAATTGTATCTTCTGACGTCGATGTTAGTTTTGTTTCATCTGTAAAATTGAAATAGGTGGTGGACAATTCGATTCTCACTGTGCAGTCAACAGAAGGGGCAGCACAATCTGCAATTCAGTACTTTGAGAACATGAGGAATTTTTTGGTGGCTGTTAAAGACATGAAGCTTTTGACTTTTGAAGCATCTGACTTGGAGAAGGTCTGTGATTCTCCCAAAATACCTTCTAGACTGGTTTATGTGCACTGGAATTTGCTAATCAAGGCCTAGTTTTCCATATATCTGCTATTCCAAGTGTAATTCAGACATTACATTTATTCATAGCATAAAGGGTGGAATTCTTTCTCCATACCTCCGTTGTGCTTTATTTGCTGTCCCATGTCTCTTCTAGTTAAGCATTTTTGTGTTTAAAATCTTGGATACAGGGAGGTTCATCGAGTAAGGTTGTAGACTGCATTCTCTGTCTGAAAGGATATTACGAGTGGAAGCAGGCTGGTGGAATTGGGGTATGGAGATATGGAGGGCTTGTTAAAATCGTATCTTTCCCAAAGGAATTGCCATCTTCTTTGGTCGGCAGTGAAAGTGCTGATGAGTCTGTTGATGAATCTGAATCATCACAATATGAACAACTATTAGAGTTTCTTCATCTTTCTAATGAGGTCGCAATAGAAGAAACCAAAACTGCCAATGCTCTGGCCTTTCTTTTCGATCATTTTGGACTCAGACTTCTTCAAGCTTACCTTAAGGAGAGCAATGGGATTGAAGAGCTACCTTTGAATGGAATGGTAGGTAAGACCTTTTGAGTTTGTTTGCATATGTATACAATTGTATTAATCAGACCTGAGTACAAGCTACCTATTATGGGAATGAAATCCGACAACGGAAATCGAAAAGTAGACAGTTTTGTTGCCTGTCAATTCTATCATTCTATGGAATCTGATGTGATTATATGGGTGAAAACTTTCAGGTAGTAGATGCTTTGCTCAGCAAGGTGGTTAAGGATTTCTCAGCATTGCTTGTTTCTCAGGGCACACAGGTAATAAGAATTTCGGAGTTTCACTGTGTATTCTTTTCAATTCTATGTAAAAGTGATTGCCTAAGATTAATATATCAGCAAGTCCAATGTTCCTGCCTTGAAGTAACTAGTAATGGTCTCTTTTTACCACTCCTTGCAGCTTGGACTGCTCCTGAAGAAAATTTTGAAGGGCGATATTGGTTCCCTATCAAAGACTGAATTCATAGAAGCCATTTCCCAATATCTTAGACAAAGAACTAGTTTGGCTTCAAGTGATTTCTCCAAGTTTTGTGTCTGTGGTGGGAAAAAAGAAACTATTCAGCATATTGTTAGTAACTCTTCTGGTCACGCAGAAGTAATCGATCTTCATCAGAAACAGCTTGAGGTTTGAATGTTTGCCTATTAAAAGTTTACTCCTTCATTCTAAAAAACTTACACTTCTTTTCCATGATATTTTTTTGTTTATATTGACATAATTGATACTTACAGGAGCTAAGATTTCATTACAAGGAGACGAGGCAACAAGTGAAACAAATTCAAGCAGGTTGGGAGGAAGAAGTCGGTAGGCTTGGTGAGAACATTAAAATTTCTTATGCTAATCAGTGAATCTTCCGCCTTTATTTAGAATGGTGTTCTGGACCTTAAAACATTCTGACTTTTATTACCTCAGAGCATCATATCACGGACCTTGAAGTAGCATCTTCTACTTATCACCAAGTTTTAGAGGAAAATCGGCAACTTTACAATCAAGTACAAGACCTTAAAGGTGGCCACTTCTTATTTTCTGTTCTATTTAAGTTAAGAACTCTATGAATTTTATGAGATGGTAACATTTCTTTTTTGAGCAGGAACAATTAGGGTCTATTGTAGAGTCAGGCCCTTCTTACCGGGTCAATCGAGCAGGCAATCTGCTGTTGACTATATTGGGGAAAATGGAAATATCATGATTGTTAATCCTCTTAAGAATGGGAAAGAAGCAAGAAAAGTGTTTTCCTTCAACAAAGTATTTGGATCAAATGTTACTCAAGGTATGGCATCTTTCTTGTTGCAGAATTGTTTGATGGTGATCACTCAAGGTTCTGTAACTCTTCATGATGCAACCAAGTTTGAGGCCATCATTTGTTAAAGAGCCTTTGAGGAAAAAATATAGTTATGCTTTCTTTTTTATCCACAGGTTTTCTGAAATGTTAATGATTTTCTTTTTCATTTTCAGAACAAATATATGTGGACACTCAGCCGTTGGTCCGGTCAGTTCTAGACGGCTATAATGTTTGCATCTTCGCATATGGGCAAACCGGATCAGGGAAGACATATACAATGGTATACCATTGATTTTGAGTTAATAGCTGATAACATTTTCAACAACAGTAAATATGTAATTATGCACATCAGCTCGTTTTCTGTTTGATTTTTGACAGAGTGGCCCTGATTTGACTTCTGAAGAAACATGGGGTGTGAACTATCGAGCTCTGCGCGACTTATTTCAGATTTCAAAGACAAGGGGAGATGTCATTAAGTATGAAGTTGGAGTTCAGATGATAGAGATATATAATGAACAAGTGAGAGACCTCTTAGTCAGTGATGGCTCCAACAGAAGATATCCTTCAAAATTGACTTTATATATATTTAGCTTCATAGCATGATGATTGTTTATAAGACTTTTATAAAATCTCAGATGAATTTTATGCCTTGAGGAGTTGATTTGCCTTAACTATACATACATTAGACATACGTAACAATTCACAGTTGAATGGACTTAATGTACCTGATGCAAGCTGGATTCCAGTTTCAAGCACCCAAGATGTTCTTGATCTAATGAAAATTGGTCACAGAAATCGTGCTGTTGGTGCAACTGCTCTAAACGAGCGGAGCAGTCGATCTCATAGGTAGAAAGATTTATTTCTAGCAGAGTTTAAAATTCACTCTTCAAGTATTCATTGTGATGGTTCTGGCTTGCGGCAGTGTTTTGACAGTTCATGTCTATGGAAAAGAGTTGGTTTCTGGATCAATTCTTAAAGGCTGCCTGCATCTAGTGGATTTAGCTGGAAGTGAACGAGTGGATAAATCAGAAGCTGTTGGTGAAAGATTGAAAGAAGCTCAACATATTAACCGATCTCTCTCCGCATTGGGAGATGTCATCTCTGCTCTAGCACAGAAGAGTCCACATGTTCCCTATAGAAACAGCAAGCTTACACAAGTTCTGCAGGATTCTTTAGGTGCTCATCTGATCATAACAAGCAACCTTTTCCTTTCAAATATTTTTTCCTTCGTTTCATTTCTTCTTATTGTTTCTTTCCATTTTTAGGTGGGCATGCTAAAACATTGATGTTTGTACATATAAATCCTGAACTTAATTCCACTGGGGAGACAATTAGCACACTGAAGTTTGCCGAGAGAGTAGCATCTATAGAACTTGGGGCAGCTAAATCGAACAAGGAAACCGGTGAAATCCGAGAGCTGAAAGAAGAGGTTTACTTTTCTCCACTTGTTTATGCTGTTCTTTCAATATTTGATTCATAAGGGAAATTTATCTGATGCTTATTTCCATGTCTAGATATCAAATCTTAAACAAGCATTGGAGAGAAAGGAAGCAGAAATGGAGCAAATCAAAGGTGGTAGTACTAGAAGCACAACAGAATCTCAAAGAACAAGAGCAGTTTCTCCTTTCAGTGTGCCAAGATATGGTACAAATGCCAACTTCAAACCTGAGACATCTCAAAGGTCAAATGATGACACTAAACGCTCAGAGGTAAAGAAAACAAGAGACTATTTTATTTGCTGCAATCTTTAGTAACTTCTATTCTCAAGGAATATCCTGGGGTGGTTGATTTTGATTTTCAGATTAGAAGTTGTTCTTCGGGTAAGCAAAGGAGATCAAGGTTTCCTTCTTCACTCACAGACAAGGAAATATTACCAAGGATTCCATTCTTAGGCGAAGAGATGTTAGCGAGCTCCACAAAACCTAGATCACCATCCCCTCCTGTTAGAAGATCAATCTCAACAGATAGAGGAGCCCACATTAGAAGCAGGGTCAAGGAGACTGTTGAGAATCAACCAGTTGCAAGAGTACCATTCCCAGCTAGAGTGCCTATCAACAAATCCATTGCTGCAATTCCAGTGATCCCATCAGCAGATAACAGCTCAAAGGGTCCATATAAAGGCTCACAAGAGGCGGTGAAGCAGGATAATATCTCTAACGCATTTTACAACTTCCAAAGGGTTAGCACCAGGAAAGTATACCCAGAACATGACGAGGAGCAGTTTAGACAAGCTCTTAATATAAGACAAGGAGGCATTAGAAAAGTAAAAAATGAAAGCAAGGTTAAGGCAAAGCATCAACTTCCTGCAAAGTTCAATAAGTCTGATGTTGGGACAACAATGCTCTCTGATATAAATGCTGGTGAAAAAATAGAGGAGCCACGAAAGAGCGACTTTTCAGAGCCAGAAAATGAGCATCTGCTTCCTGTGTCTCCAACAATAGGTGCTTTAAAGGTGAAGAAGATTCAGAGGAACTTCTCAAGGAACTCTCAGAATCTTGAACCAAGGTATGATTCAAATTGCTCTTTTTGAAGCCTCAACGCAAAGAAGTTTTCCCCCCTTCCTGTAAACCTTTGTATATCTATATGCCTTTGTTAATAATACTAGAAATGTCAATGATTTGCAGAGTTGTCCAAGCTGTGGAACCCTTAATACCAGGAAAACTTGAAAACAAGCTTCCACATAATGTAACTCATACTGTGAAAGAAGGTGGAAACACATCTATGCCTGAATTCAGAAGGAGTCGATCTACTCCTCGCGGGAAGTATATGATTTTACCTTGAGGATTGACAGAATATAGGATGAATTTACTTCCATTAATATATTCTCAACATGTTGTATAGTGACTGTTCTGTTTGAATACTGGCTTCATCTTCTTTTAAGAGGATTTTGAGGATGGTAGTCCAGATGACTTCCTTTCCACATATCCTACACCATGGCAAATTTTCTTGTAATTTACAAGTCATGGTACTAATGTTCATTGCTTATGGATATACATCTTCTGTGTGTTCTTGTGCTTGCTTACACTGATCATTCTGCAGCATCAAGGATTTTGTCAGTGTGAATTCATCCCATTTCAGGCTATTTTTGTTATAAATGCCGGCATATCCAGCAGTTCATTTGGTTTAAGTAGGTGTAATTTGAATTATATAATACTAAGGATTAGTTTAATACTAAGAGATGTAACAAATACACATTGAATTTGTTCTTAAAGGCTTTATTGCTCATTACTTTGAATAAATGAATTAATTGCAATCAGCCTTTAAAAATTTCAACAACACCACCTTAATTAATTGTTGTATTATTAATCAAGGTACATGAACATGGAAAACAAACTCAAAAGCTCTTTACAAAAAACTAAACCTAAAAGAATGAATGATGAAAAACAAAGCAAAAAATGTTGGAAACAAGGTAAAAGAAGTATTGCTTAGTATGTAGAATATTTTCCATTCAACCTTTTTTTATATGATTCTTTAAACCAAAATTGATATATAATTAATTCTTATAATTGTCAAAATTAATTCTTTGTATGACTTGAGCTCAAAACCTATTTGCATGGTTTTTTTTTTCTAAATGCTTTGGTACCTTGTAGGTTTATTTTTAAATTTTTATCTTTTCATTGTATAAGTTATAAGAAAATCTTATATTCTTTTTGAAGCTGGATAGAGACAAATAGAAAAAAAAATTTATGGTTTCATGTTGTTGGAAGGAGTGAACCAAAGGCAAAGGGCACCTATAGCAAAAATTTTGAGAAAAAATTGTACTTGCTAAAAATAGTTGCAAAGTTCTGCTGAAGGTGGGTACCAGACTTGGCCAAATTTAGCTAACTGAACAGCTTGGCTTAAAATTGATGGCCAATAGCCACTTTCAATTAAAATTGCAGAGGAATAATTTCTGTTTCAGCCTTTTCTTTGACAGCCTCAGATTAGTTGCATTTCTCAAAGTTATCTAATCATTTCTTGATGTCACATTTTCATGAGTTTCCAAATCCATTACCTGAGTCTCCTGCAACATATACTTTGATTCCTGCAAATTCCATACAATGTCTCTCCCTGTCTCTTGAACATTTTGGTTCCTTCCTTATCTTCAATCACCATCGAGAATCGCGTCGGATTCAATGTGTGATATTGGTCTGTCAATGCTGATTAGGCCAAGGTAACCACCCTTTTTGTGTTTCTTAAAGGAAGCTTGCATGGTATTAGATTTCTTAAGAAAGTTGATTGATTTCTCTTTTGAGGACATATGACCGATGTTAATATGATGTTTTTCTGCGTTTTGCAGGTAGTTTTCCAATTCATGTGCATTGAAACAATCATTAATTGCTGCAGGGGAACTGCTTTTGGTGTTTGATCCTTTTATGAAGATTGAAATGTGTAGCCTGTTCCATCACAACATCTACAAGCTCAAGGCCTAATTTGTCGAAATAGAAGGCATTCATTACGTTTTACATTATGTTTGCTCATCTTCCAGGAGCTGAGCCAACTAACTATCCGAAACCGTCATCCACGGAGAAAGAAACCGAGGAGCAGACAACAAACAAATCTCCTCAAATCTCTGTCACCTACATCTACACGGTGGAGGTAGCAGAATTGCGCAGCAATGTAACAGTTACATGGAACAAAAATGTTATGAACTGTTCTCTTAGCATTAGTGTAGAAAACCCTTTGGATGAAAGTCATTACACTTGCAAGATTGATATAAAGACTTGGCAATTTTGGGGGAAAAAAGGTCTAAAATCTTTTGAAGTAGATGGAAAAAGAGTAGATGTTTACTGGGATTTTCGGCAAGCGAAATTCTCAAACCATGCTGAGCCCTTATCAGATTACTATGTTGCTTTGGTCTACAATGAAGAGGTGGTTTTAATGCTTGGAGATATGAAGATGGATGCTTTCAAGAGAACCAAAAAGAGACCATCATTGACAGAACCTATATTGCTGTGCAAGAAAGAAAATGTGTACGGGAAGAGATCATTTTGTGCCAAGGCAATGTTCCAAAACGACAAGACAGAATATGACCTCGTCATTGAATTTTCTTTGTCAGGACTAGGTGATCCTGAAATGGGGATTACTGTAGATGGATTCGAGGTGATTCGAGTAATGAATTTGAATTGGAGATTTAGAGGCAATGAGAATATGAAAGTGGATGATGTTGGGGTACAGATTTTTTGGGATGTTCATGATTGGTTGTTTAGTGGCTCTAGCACAAGTCATGGATTGTTCATCCTGAAGCCAGCAGCAGAAGAAGGTGGGGATGATAAAGTTGGAGATGGTAGACATTGCAGAGGCAATGATGGAGGCATGTATGATTCACCAAAGGAAAGGTCTTCTTCAACACCAGGGTTTTTCCATGTTATAAATGCTTGGAAATATGAGTAGGGAGGGTATGATCAATCTTTGATTAAACTGTTGTTAATATTTTGCTGTTCTATACTTCTTCTATTAGACTAATAAGGAACATTTCTATGTTCAAAAACAAAGAAAATCAACTTTCCTTCTTCTTTACTTTGTGCGCTTGTGTTGTTTGATCATTGCAGCTGAAATCAAATCACTGGTGATGTTAAACAGTCAAAAAATAAAAGTTTTTTAGGTAGAAAAGCATGAGATTTTAGGCAGAAAAAATAGAGGCTGAATCTTTGAGCTAAATGCTTGCCTTTTCTTACCTCTTTTTTTGTTTGCACTAAACTTGTATTTCATTCCGGTCAAAGAATCGTGCTTCGTAGCTATAAAATCCAATTTACCTATAGCTCAATTCATGAATTTATATTAAAAAAAAAACAAAGTAGTTTCATCATATTTAAAAAAACACTAAAACAATATTGTTTTAGTAAAAAAATAGATTAACTTTTTAAGTTATAGATTAACTCGACCAAACCGCGACTTGTATTCTATAATTATGCTCAACTTTACACATATAGATTTAAATTCAATTTAGGCCCAACATTCATGAGTCCTAACAAAAGTGATTCATATATAATTTTGAAGGGTATAACTCAACTAGCCAGATTCTAGGTTTGCTTTCTAGAGATCACCAGTTCGAATCTCACAAACCTTAGGGCCACTGCAGGTTTATATAATCGTTAACTTCAAGACCCGTGGGATTAGTCGAGGTACATACAAGCTCACTCGGACACCCATATTAGTCTAAAAAAAAATGGTCTATATATATATATATATGCTCCATGATATCACCTTTTATTTTTATTTTGCAATCATATTGCAAAAGATTAAAGAAATGGAGTAAATTATTTTATTAAAAATCACAAGTTTTACTTGATAATTTTCTATTTATATATACATGAATACTATTTATTTTATTATAAGCTTTACTAATTTGAATCTAACAATAGTATAATATATTATGAATGCACAAAATTGTTTTACAGGTAAATTTAATAACTCTTCAATCTAGAACCTGGTTTATATTTGTTTTTATTAAACTATATTATGTTAATTTTTTTTAAATCAAAACTTGAATTAATTAGGATTAATTCTAAGCTCTCAATTTGGTTAGATCTTATAACTATAATAATTATTATAAATTTCATCTCTTTTTATATTATTAAAAAATTCTGAACATCATTTTCTCATACTAAAAATATGAAAATTATTATTTTTTCTTTCATGTGTTTGTAATATTTCTGTAGAAAGAATTAATATGAAATGAAAACCATCCAAATAATCATAATAATAATAAGAAGAAGTTCCTTCCCTCCATGGACGTTAATTAACTGCACCAACTGACAAAGTCATCTTCCACGCGCCTATAAATTCAATGCCCCTACGCGCGATTTAAACAAAAACCCCCCTCTTCTACATTAGGGTTTAACAATTGTTCTGTAAAGGAACTTGAAAATCAAACTCCAAAATGTCAATTTTCGCGGGAAATCTAGCCTCCAAAGTCTCATTATCTCTTCAATCTCGCGTCTCCGTCATTCCCTGGTAAAATTCTTCTCTCAAATTCTTTTACCCTCTGCTTGGTTGCTGAGAAAATGAAGGAAAAGGAAAGAAAGTCTGTATTTGGCCAAGATTTTCCCTCTTCTTTAACAGATAAATTAAAGAACTTTGATTTATTTTTCCATATAATTTTGTGTGTTTATGATTTTAAGCTTAAAGATTCAAACTTTTTTAATCAGCTAAAAATAATTAGTCTCTAATCATTAAGTGTTTATTTATTTGGATTTCTTTTTTTGGTTGGTTAGTTAAAGTGATAAAGTCTTGATTTTTTTGGAGGGATAAACAGTTAAAAACTACAGCTTTAATCAGCCAAAGAGCTGAAGCGCTCATATATGTGAAATCTTGATTTACTCATTTATTTTTGCGGTTATAGTAAAAATGGGAAGTGATCTTGTTGGTTAAAATGATATGTTTTCGATAATTTGTAGGGTAAAGAGAAACAATGCTATACTGTGTTTAAAAGGAAGGGAGTTTAACAGTTCATCGGTTCCGGTTAGATACACTCCTAAGAGATCTTCAAAGAGTGATGAGATAGAGAATTCTTTGCCTATGAAAGGTGATAAAAAAAGGGTATTTGGTAAAACTTTGGATGGTGTAAGTGGAAATTTTGGTTTGAATGACAAGGCAAAAAGTCGAATGGGTTCTGAGAAGAGAGTATTTGAGAATCCCTTGCCTGTGAAGAGTTCTGAGAAGAGGGTATTTGATAAAAACTTGGATGGAGTAAGGGGAAATTTTAGATTGAATGAGAAGGTGAAAAATCAAAATCGAATATGCAATGAGAGCCTGTCGTTTGATGATGCTTGGCAAGGTAATTCTGTTATTGACAATGTTTTTCTTTTTTCTTAATATTTGAATGAGAATTAAGCTTTGAGTGGATGTTAATTATTGAGTAGTATCTTGTATTTATGTGGCATGTGTTTATGCTGTTAGGATGTAATTATCAGTGATGATTTGGAAAGCTTATGCATGTATGAGCTTCCAGCTGTTCCTTTGACCCGCTTGCTCTATACTTGAAGAGACAATCAGGTTCAGGGCATCAGAAGCATATATAAATGACCGGCACTATGTGCTTCCACAAGTGCAAGCTTTCAAAATGATTTAGTTTCTAGTTATCTGGTTACATGCAGTTTAAAACTGTAAATTTTGAATTGGTTAATAGGACTTTAAGAGGTCATCTTAGTTTTTGTTCTCATAGTTTCCTATACCCACCCTCATCCCTTCTGTGCATGTTCATTATAAGCAAGCATCAGTACAATGCCATCATTAACAATGTTTTGCATGTATAGCTGCGTTGTTCTGTATACCATTTCCCCCCTGTTCTCACACTAAGTTCAACTTCAATTTGTTTATGTTCATCAGTCAAGCAAAATGCTTTAGAGGTAACAGCATTTTCACAGTTAGGAGAAAAAATCAATCATGAATCGGAACCCAGAAGTCATGAACTCATGGGGGAGCCTGAAGAGGATGTTGAAGAGAGTGTAATGCAACAAGAAAAGGATATTTCTAATCAGAGCATGATAGTGCATAAAATTATGCAAGATGCTGAAAAGGTGGCCGTTGGTTTACTTGCAAGAAGGTTAAAGCATAGTTTTAATTTTATTGCCTTGTTACTTTTCTTTGTTGGTTGTTAGCAATGTCATAGAATTGTTTCACTTCTTAACTGAAATGCAACATTTGAGTTTTGCAATTCAAGTGATTCATTCCTAATGGCAATCATATGTTAGCAATTGGAATACCTTCATTACATTTTCCTCTCATGTGTCTCAAACAGCAGTACAATTTGTAATAATTACTCATGGATTTTCTGTGCTTGCTGCAGTAACATATTTCACGGTTGTAAACCCTCTTAATTATTTAGTCTTACAAAATGAACCAAACGTTAAGACCAGAGATCTCAATGCCTCTTGAATTCTCAAGTTCCATCCTGTTAGCTAACTACCGTTGTAGTTTGAGACTCAATTAACTTGAATTGCTAGGATAGTTTTAATTGGAAAGGAGATTTTTTTTTTTTACTAATATTGTTAAGGGCACATTTATCTGTGTGGACTTATCACCTTAAGCTTGTTTACTTTCCTCACAGAGCATATACAGCAGTTGAACTGAGAAAGAAATTGCATGGAAAAAGATTTCCTCCTGATATCGTGGAGGCAGTGATTGGTGATTTCGAGAGCAGGTGCATGGCTGACTTTATTTTATGAAGTTTTATTTTCAGGCTGTCTTATGTGTTCCCATATTCTTGTTACACGCTTTTAATACTTGTTGTTATTTGCTCTTTTCACTGAGGAAATTTTGTGCTTCCACAAGCATTAAAATATAGACCTTAATCTTTTCTTTTTGTTTCAGAGGGCTGGTCAACGATGGCTTGTACGCAGAAACATATTCTCGATCTAGATGGTCTTCCTCAAGCTGGGGACCTAGGCGGATCAAGAAAGTAATCTAATTCTCTCAGTTCATCCTTTCCTGACAAAATGTCTAACTAATGCTGTGTAGATAACATTATTCTATCATTGTATTCTGTCCTTTTTCCGGTTAGCTTCACGTTCAGCTTCACCCTCTGTCACCTGATAAATGTCACTCTATTTTTATCTTTTTTATTTTTTTAAGAAAATTATATTTCATAGCTAGAACCTAGGCATCTACTGCAATATCTCATTACTAAAGAATCCATTTATTTGGCAAACTTGATTTGGAATGGTATCTTTAGAGGAAGGGTCAAAATATAATAATCGTAGTTTGGTCGTAAAAGTTTTGCTAGTTTGTTTTTCTGAGATTGCTGGCAAAGAGAGATAGGTGTATGGAGTAGGTTACCAGAACAGTTGGTGAAATGCTAATAAAGTAAGCTGCAGCGAAGCAATATGATGTAGACTTCAAATTTTATGTCATTAACATGCCGTATAATGCAGTGGCTCCTAGCTAGCTGCAAGAGATCAGGATTTATATTTATTGTTCTTCATTGATGATGATAAGGACTTCAGTGGATAAATTCCAGTTAGTGCACTTTTTCCAATAGAAAACAAGAAAAAGAAGGGAAAGGAAGAAAAGATAAATAATAAATGTTTTTAGTTTCTGTTATTTGAATGAAAAATGTGTTGACTACTTGGTATTGGAGTGTAATTGTTTGAACAGGCGTTGTCCAACAAAGGAGCGAGTGAAGCTGACACAGACAAGGCACTAAAACTGGTTTTTGAGGATGGTGACTCCGATGAACAAGAATCAAAAGTGGGCATGTCAAAGATTTCTATGGATCAGCTATTGATTCAGGCTTCAAAACAATGGCTTCGAGGTCAGGATGTTCCCAAAGATACACGAAAATCAAGACTTATTCGGTGGCTTCAGTATCGTGGTTTCAACTGGGATGTTGTTAATTTTGTATTGAAGAAGCTAGAATCACAGCATATCTCCTAGAGCACAATAAGAGCCATTCCTGGTGCCAACTCAGGAATGAATGTGGGCCATTCCCAAATTAGCTAATGGTCCATCTGGTCACTTGAATTGTAAGTTGCTTAATGTGGATAGAATTACTGTCTCCAGTAGCACACACTCGCTGTGGCCTAAATGTTGGACACTTAAACTCTTACTGTGCAAGTTTTAGGTTGCATCAGCATGCCCCAGTGCCATCACATCTTGTAGACTGAAGTCCACCTGAATGAAGACAGTCCACCTGAATGAAGACAACCTCCAAGACAAAGCAGCAAGTGGAACAACTAGATTTTGGAAGATCATCACAGTTTTTACACATAATGGGAATATTCATGCACCCATGAAGTGCAAAATTTTCATTGAGATCTTGTTAGTGTTGGTTTACATGTCAACTCTTCTGATTTGCCCTTGAAAACAAAAACCACTAATTACTCCACTTCCGTACCTCTTTTATGCTGTAGAAAAATACTGGAACTTATGTATTATTATTAGACAGAGATTGGACTGCCTTATGTCTCGCCCCTGACTGCTATAATTTTCAAGTGGGTCTCAAAACCTTTTGAACGTGAGCAACAGTTGTTTATAAATCATTATCTTGCTATTTATAAACGGGTATGATGGTCCTGCTTGTGCATGTGCTTCTGAATTAAGACATGCAGTCTCTTCTAAACCAAGTTTAGTATCCTTTGAAAGAGTTTTTTCTTGTTCATTGCTGGAAAGTCTCTCTCAGACAGCACATGGTCATGTGATGAAAGAAACGTGGGTCCATGTGAACTCGGCTGGAAAGACTGGTCTTATTGTGTGTGTGTGTGTGTGTGTGTGTGTGTGTGTGTGTGAGGGAGAGAGAGAGATAGAGAGAATCTATTCCATGGCAATAAGTTCCAATTACATAGATCCGAATGAACCAATCATTGGTCCAGCTTCTACATAGCCTGCAGTCATTCTCTTGCCACTATCCCTACTTCCGAGATAATCCAATCCACCTCTAGTATTGGAGCTATCAAACAGCTTTCAATCTAACCCTCTATAAGCCCCAAAAGTTCTTATTTTTGTTACATATGTTAATGTTCTGGACTGAATTTACTCGAAGGAATCAGTAGTACAATCTACAACACCATATATAGTGAAAACTACAATTCAAAAGGGTAAAATTACACTAAAAATTCCCACTGTGGTTGCACATTTTAATGGATCCTTCTATGGACAAAAGCACTCAAACCTCCTATTTTCCAAGGCTTTATTCAATATTTGATTGAATCATCTGAGAAGTCAAAGGAACAGTTTGAAGATCCTTGTGAAACGACAATCCTAGCAGGAGGTGATGAGCGAACGGCTGTCAAATTAACTCCCTTGGACAGGTCAGGTTCTGCCCTTACGGTATCGACGTGCCGAATCTCCTTTAACATTGCAACAACATCCTTCATCATTGGACGATCATCAACTCGAGTGCTGATGCACAGGAATGAAACTGCTAATGTTTGGAGCATTTCATGCATTGTAGGGTCAGCTCTCCCTATAAGCTTTGAATCAAGAATGTCAGCTGGATCTTTCTTGCTAGCTAAATGTTCCCTAACCCACTGAACCAAATGTGCACCACCAGGCAAAGTTGGGTCTAATGGATGCCTCCCTGTTAAAACCTCTAGAAGCACCACGCCAAAACTGTACACATCACTTTTCTCGGTAATACGCTGCATCGATGCATGCTCTACGGGAAAAAAAACCAAGAACAATTAGACATGATTAGTGATTTAGTAAACTGAATTAATTGAAGTGACAAAATTAATTTGATTGAACCAAAATCAAGAAGTACCTGGAGCCATATATCCATAAGAACCAGCAAGTTGAGGTCTTTGAGTTGGCTTGCAAAAATCATCATCAGGATTGTTATTCACCACCCTTGCTAGGCCAAAGTCAGCTAGGTAAGGTTCATAGCCTGGTCCTAACAGAACATTCATGGCTTTAACATCCCCATGTAGAATTGGTGGGAGACAGTCATGGTGCAGGTATGCAAGTGCATGTGCCACTCCTAACAAAACATCATATCTAGCTTCCCATTCTGCTCCTCCCTTGCCAGCACCATGAAGGAGTGAACTCAAGCTTCCATGTGGGAGATAATCATAGAAAAGCAACTTCAAATTCTTGTTTGAACACCAGCCTAGAAGCCGGACAATGTTTCGGTGTCTGATTGAACCGAGAGTCTGAATCTCAGAATTGAAAGCACCAGACTCTTCTGATGACCACATCTTCTTTACTGCTATCATCTCCCCGTTGGGAAGAATCACCCTGTACACAACTCCAGAGCTGCCAGTGCCTATGACATTAGCTGACGTTAGATTTTTTACTATGTCGTCAACGGAGAATTCAAGCTTCTGATACAAAGTCATTTCCCACGTATCATCTTCCATCAGCCCATGACTACCAATGCGAGCACGAACTAGCATGTAGATAGCTAGTAGTATTAGAACTGCACTGGCACTGAGAAGAACAGACATCAATAGTTTCATTGCTGATCTAGTGTGTGCTCCAGGTCCCAAGTGGACTCCTGGTGTTACTACACCTCCAGCAATGTAGAGACCTTGATTTGAAGCAAGGTCACTAAGCGGAAGCTTTCGAAAAAATGGGGTGTTAGGCAATTCACCAGAGAAATCATTGAAGGAGACATTAAGGAAAACAAGGTTTTGGAGATTTGCAAGAACATCTAAGCTTCCTTCAAGCTTGTTGTGAGAGATGTCAAGTACTCCCAACTTGCTCAGAGCAGAGAATTGGGATGGGATCTTGCCGGAAAACTGGTTGCAGCTAAGATTGAGAGAGATTTCCAGGGCTGGGATTTGACCAAGTTCCTTTGGGATTTCTCCAGAGAAACCATTGTCTCCAAGGTTAAGCAATTGTAGCTTACTGCATGACAATATCTCTGCTGGAATTGCACCTGAAAGTTGATTCTTCGCCAAATTAAGCTTGGTTAATTCAGTCAATGACCCAATGCGATGAGTCAGTGAACCTGTAAGCCTATTGTCTGAGACATCCACATACTGTAGGCTCTTAGGCAGAGTATCAGGTACAGAACCAGTGATCCCATTTGAATGGAGATCAAGAAACTCGAGGTTTTGACATCCAGATATTGATAGAGGGATTCCTCCAACAAGAAGATTGTTACTCATATCAACGAAATTCAAAATCTTCAAATTTCCGATCTCCGATGGAATAGTACCTCCTAACCTGTTGCCGTTCAGCCTCAACCTATACAAGTTGGCGCAGTTCCCTATATCAGGTGGTATAAAGCCAGATAAATCATTGGAAAGTATCAGTAACTTGCTGAGATTCTGCAATCCAAAAATCTGCTTTGGTATTGAGCCAAAAAGACTGTTATATGATAGATCAAGAGCCTGAAGATTCTCGCAATCTGAAAGAGACTCTGGGATATTGCCTGTTAGATTGTTCTGCCAGGCAAAGAATAGAGTCAGGCTCTTTAGGCTGCCGATACCAGCAGGAATCTCACCGGAGATTTCATTGTTGTCCACTTCTAAATGACTGAGAGCAGTACAATTGGTGATTTCAACAGGTATGGTACCTGTTAACTGATTAACACTCAGCTGAAGCTCTTCAAGCTTCAAAAGGTTTCCAAAGCTTCTCGGTATGCTTCCTGTTAGAAGATTCTCGGATAAATCAATGACTGTAAGCTCTGTGCAACGTCCAAGCTCATCTGGGATAGCCCCTACTATGCTGTTCTGCCACAAGAGCAAACTCTGAAGCTTGCTGAGTTTCCCAATTCGCCTCGGGATTGGACCGGAAATAGAATTCTGATACAGATACAGGTTCTGCAACTCACTGCAATCTCCAATCTCTTCTGGGATAGAACCTGACAAGAGTGCCGTGTAAATGGCTACTGTTTGAATCCTTTTCAGCTTCCCAATTGATGAAGGAAGACTCCCAGAAATGCTGGTTTCAGCGAGCCCTAAAACAACCAAGTTGGTGCAGTTTCCAATCTCCTGAGGCAGCTCACCCTTCAGATTTTTATTCCCACCTGCTCTAAAAATCTGCAATCTGCTTAATGCTCCAATGCTCTGCGGAATTTCGCCACTGAGTTGATTGTCGAAAAGAGTCAGATACACTAGACTTGAGAGGTTTCCAATATCAGAAGGAATGGCACCTTCAAGAAAATTTGTGTTGAGAGACAAATTTTGCAACTTCCTTAGTCTACATATTTCCTCTGGGATTTCACCCGAGAGAGAATTATCACTAAGATCAATGAGAGTAAGCTCAAGATAATCTCCGAACGCTTTTGGTATTGCACCGGTAAGATTGGTTGATGAAAGGATAAGGCTCTTCAAGGACTTGAGAGGCCGGAAATTTGAAGGCAGTGGGCCTTGCAAATTTACTGCTTTCAAGTTTATCTCTATAATGTTGCCATTTGAGTTGCAATGGACCCCAAACCATTTGCATGGACTTGAGTCTAAAGGGTTCCAAGAATTTAGTACATCTGTGGAGGTGTTTAAACTGTTCTTCCATGCCAAAAGAGCTTGGCCTTGCTCGTCAATGGAGTAGCAAGAACGCAAGAGAAGAGAGTTTATGGACAGAAGTAAGGTGAAGGAGAAGATATTGGGAGAAAGTAAGAGATTCCTTAGAGGTGAAGGCATTGCTGCTGATAGAAGAGAAGAGTTGGTCTGTGTTGGGATTGTTGAGGGAGGAACCCCATGTTTTGTTTATAGAAGAAAAGCAGAAGATCTGGATCCAAGTCCACCACCTTCTTTTTTTTTTTTAATTATTAATATTGTATTTGGCATAGCTGTTAATTCAGAGATGGTGATGCAGATGGATACTAATTTGGTTTTATTTAAGTAATTAGTAGATGGATGCTGCTGTTGATATCACCTTCTTTTGCTCTTGCTGTCATTTACCAAGCAAAGTGTTTTTGTACTTTCCTTCCAAAGTTCAATTTCAGTTTGCTACATTCTGTACAAAACTTTTGGAGTATTTTTTCTTAAAAAAAAAGAGAGTGATATTCTAGGTTCTTGTCAACACTGATATTATGCTCACAAACGAGTCCTGAGGCTGAGAGACTGATTGAAATCAAGGAGTAACATCTTCAGGGCATGGTTGATTGATGGGTTTAGATTTTGATAGCTTCAAGATCAAACCAACTTGACACAGCAACCGTTGGATATGTATTAATTTGTCGAGGATCCCATGAATCCAAGACAACTGAAGCAGGTGGTCCATCGTTTTATGTGGTCACAGTTGCAGAGCCATCGTGTGTTTTGTTAACTGCTGTGCTTTAGTAGCTTGTCAATGTTTCAAGCAGCCAAGCATGCAGTTTGGAAACTTACTCTTGGCCGATTTATGGGAATTACCATGAAACATAGTTAATCTAAAACAACACACACAACCCACTCATCAAATCCAGAAAATGCAACTTAGATTAGAATTCGAGTTAATGAATTACAAATCATACTTAAAGTGAGATGGGAGTAATAATTATGTATTTAATACATGGTAAAATTCTAGATAAAGAGGAAAGGGAAGTGGAAAGATATATTTTGGATTTGTTAAATACAAGTTGTGGAAGGAGGTGGAATCCATAGTAAATAGTGAAGAGCACATGAAAGCAAGGAATAAGTGAAAATTCATGGGAATTTCTTTCTTAAATTAGACTGCAAATCTTGTAGTTCTGTCGGGTGGTCTCTGCTGTAAAGGATTAAAATTTCAGGGAGTGGATGGGACAACATTATCTACTTGAGATTTGTTAATTACCACTTTTAATTATTACATGATGGATCACTAACCATGTGCTATGCCAATTTGCTCCCTTCTCTTACAACTTGGATCTGTCTAGTGGGTAAATCTGGAAATAAACAGATTCAAGGCTTGAATTGGTCTGGATTGAAAAAAAAACCCAACTAATTCGACCAAGAACAGGAGTTGACTTAGAAACCCATCAAAACCCGATTATCACCCTTTATCTCTTTTATTTTAAAAGTTTTTTTTTTATTAAAATGATATTTTTTAAAAAAATAAAAAAATACCCATCTCTTGATCAGATTGGATTTGCTCTTGCATTGTCTACTCATGGGCTGTGGGATCTGGAAAATAAAATATTAGTGGAAGTGTTATGAATTGATTGTGAACATTCCCTTTTAACCAGGATGAATTTTACTTGGTATTGTAACCATTTTTTTTAATTTATTACAAACAAAATACTTGTAAAAAAAAACTGTACAAACAGTGGTAATTAACTAATAATAATGGAGTATTATTCAATTTGAGATTTCCAGAAATCTGGAAACAAACTCCATCATTATTTTTTTCTGGTTTCCAAGAAACAATTTCCAAATATAAGAAAGAAATACAGCATATATATTGTGCCATAAATTAAATATGATGCGCAATATCCTGGCCATGCATGCATGGTCCTCCGTCCTTGCAAACAGTCAGTGATAAAGACCATTCAAGCTGTGGTCAGAGCAAGGCAGAGCTGCTCTGTGAGCTTTTATTTGTAGATGAACACCGACGGTGATGATGAGATTTCTCAGTCTAGTGAAGAACTCTTACCCACAACTAAACGAATAATTTTTATATGGATGGTATTGAGCTTGTAAAATCATAAAATCATAAAAAAAAAAAAACACCATAAAATGTATGGACCCCAAGAGCTTCATACGAAGGAGAGATAAGGTACTTTACTCCTTCCAAACCATTATTTGCTTCTCTCCAAATAATTTGTATCGCTAGCTTATAGCTATTAAGGGAGTGATTGGGAATTCTTTAAAATTTTGAATTTTTTTTTAAAAATAATTTTTTTATGTTATTAAATTGTTTTGATATGTTATATCAAAAATAATTTTTTTAAAAATAAAAAATTATTTTAATATATTTTTAAACGAAAAACACTTTAAACTATCTTCATTATCACAATCCAAACAAACCCTATCTAATTCAGGTTTACCTATTGCAACCTCTAGTTATGAATTAGACAAATTGATAAAAAAATATTAAAAACTTGAAATGATGTTATTTTTAAAAAAATTATTGGGTTCACATGTAAAGAGGTTTTCCACTCAAGCAACTAACTCCAACAATATTTAGAATGCGTTTGTTTTTACGTTTAAAAAATAATTTTGAGATATTTTGAATTATATTTATATATATATATATATATATATATATATGTTTTTGTATCTCATTAATAATTTTTAAAAAAAATATTTAAAAAATAACGACTAATATAATATCAATATTAATAGCTATGGTCTCTGTGTGTGTGTGTGTGTGAATGTATAGATAGAGACACGGTGCATGAACATAGATAGATGCAACTAAAAGATGTTGGCAGAAAATAAATGAAGAGGGGAAGTAATGTTTGTTGGTGAGAAAGTGAAGAAGATGTAGGAGCCGAGAAATGAAGGGACAACGTCCAAACGACATTACAAGGAGAGACAGAGACAGACAGTAGATGAGCGTGTTTGGTAATGAGATTGTAGGTATTTTTTAAATAACTTTTCGTATTAAAATACATATCAATGATTTTTTTATTTTTTAAAAATTATTTTTAATATTAGCATATCAAAACGATCCAAAATATATAAATTATATTAAATTTTAATAAAAAAAAACATAACTTTTTTAAAAACGCAGCAACGTTCCCAAATATTTCCAAAATATATGTGCATCTCCCTCCCTCCCTCCCTCCCTTCATATGACCTTCCTCCTCCTCTTTTTATTTTTGTTATTTCTTGAATTTCTTTATTTAAATTATTTTTCATGTGTTTTTTTTATTTTAATACATTAATATTAAAAATAATTTTTAAAAACAATAAATATAGTTCCCTGACTTGGAAATAAAGCATCCCTTTGTAAGTTTTTCAATTAATTTGTCGTACTTGATTGGGGTGATGTCATTTTCTTACCCTAGAGATTAATTATGCATATGAACATACTTAATTATATATGTTAGATAATAATATAAATTGTATTTTAGAACCTCACCTAACAGTTTAAGCTATTGGGTTGAAATGATTCTTTGATATGGTATCAGAACCTTTATAATCAAGCGGTCACGAATTCGAATCTCATCATCCTCATTTATTTGATAAAAAAATAAGCACAAAGTAATGTGAGGCTGTGCAAATTTCAAGTCCAAATGACTTTCATTTGAGAGGGTGTTTTAGAGAATAATATAAATTATACTTTAAGAACTCACCTAACAGTTTAAATTATTAAATTGATATGGTTTTTTGACAATATCATATATTAATTTAGTGATTTGGCATTAATTAATGGATCACCATTTCTTATGTACATTTGAAATTCTTTACGTACAAATAATAATATTGCAAGATAAGAGCACAAAAATGACAATTTTTTGA
>Ga0325401_1000778_pt1 | contig 24691 bp, 13 predicted proteins | sample PopdelMetagenome_FD_205666 | JGI IMG/M metagenome (GOLD analysis project Ga0325401, IMG submission 205666) | Populus deltoides microbial communities from Bellville, Georgia, United States - Xylem-PdKOR-R2 | ecosystem: Host-associated > Plants > Phyllosphere > Stem > Wood/Secondary xylem | place...
AAAAAAAAACATAAAACAAAAACACCATGAAGTGACTCCAAAAACTGAGTTTTAATTGGATGAATAATGAGATACCATTTTGCATACTCGCATGAAAACAAGGCTTACCGATCCTAAGTGCATGTGTTTGAGATAAGAAAAGGTCATTTTTTATAATCCTTTCATAAGGCTAAAATATATCATTTGCAGTCCATTTTTTAACCTGGTAGTTTTTTTGAAAATAACATTAGCTAGGATCACACCCCACACTAGGGGCAAGTGCGAGAGACATAGCAAAAAAAAAAACCTCAATGATTGAAAGTGCCCAAGCGACACTAGGGGGCATAAAAGAAATTTCTCAATCATCAAAAGTGTCCAAACAAAGTTGAGGGCATGAAGAAAAAACCAAAGGGTCCAAAAAATTGAGCTTCTCACAAAAATAACTGATATGATGATGCTCAACCAAGTGAAGAAAGAAAAAACAAAGAGAAAGAGCCCAAGCTCAACATTGGGGGGCACGATAGACTATTTTGGAAAGACAATTCAAAAGACAAAAGGTCAGGAAACAAGCACAAGTGATTCTTAGTTTTAAAATTCTTTAAACACCTTTTAAGCCTACAAATATCCTTTTTCTTCGTAACCAATAGCCCAAGCCTACATTACACACCTAATCAAGCCCTTTCTAATCAAAGGCAAGCAATCTGGATCGGTAGGAAGTGTTTTCTCATGCGAACCAAATCATTATTCATGCAAATAAAATGAATGCTTTGAATACCAGTTCTCTGTAACCATCAAATTAAATCTTGAACCATTTTAACCAACCAAACGTCCCTTCACATTTTCGCCAAAAGCAAAACAAAAAAAAGTTTTCATCACTTCTGAAAACCTCTTCATAGGAATCACTTGAATTTCTTCAGAATGAGTTTGCTTTGAATCGATGTCAAAATGATTTCTGTGTCTGGAATAGCTTTGAAATTCAAAAAATTCTGTATGAAAACAACTCCTTGTCAAACCTTCCTTTACATAGCCTCATCCCTAAACTCGATTTGAATACTTGAGGGCATGATCAAGATAGGGGGCAATCAAAAAATGCATGGTAGGGCTGGATCCATGATTCCCTTTCTAAAAAAATACTGGGCAAAATTAGAAACCCTTGAGATAAAAGGCGGAGGACCAAGAAGTATGATGATATCAAGCCCTTCCTAAAGGTTAAGATCACAAGATATGACTCGAGTAAGCAAGAGCGAAGAAGCCATTGAAGTTTACTATCAACACTCCAACTTTTGAGAAAAGAAAGACACCATGAAGAAATGGGGACCTATATTTCTCAAGTAAGTATACATGCATATTGATCATAATGCATTGTTTTCAACATTGTCAGATTGGTGTTTCATCATCACCTTTTGAGTAGTGCGTTTTCTAACCCTACCTCATTTCAAGTGCGCCTTTGTGCCCTCACATCGTTTTGTGTGCACCTTTGAGCCACCATTTCTCAGGTAGTATGTTTTCTAACCCTACCTCCTTCCGAGTGCGCCTTTGAGCCATCATCTCTTAGGTAGTGCGTTTTCTAACCTACCTCCTTTCGAGTGTGCCTTTGAGCTTTCGCCAATATTTTTCTGGGTAGGTCACCCATTACAACGCCACCAATTCTCTGTCTTTTTATCTAGGTAGGTCACCCATTAAAATGAGATAATTCCTTCACCTGGGTAGGTCATCCATTACAATAAGACCACTCCTCTTTTTTTCCTTTTGGGTAGGTCACCCATTACAATAAGACCAATATTTTTCTGGGTAAGTCACTCATTACAACGCGACCAATTCTCCATGTTTTTTTTATCTGGGTACGTCATTACAATGAAACCATTCTTCCACCCGGGTAGGTCACCCATTACAATGAAACCACTCTTTTCTTTTTCTACTTGGGCAGGTCGCCCGTGAAAATAGACCAAGGTAAATGTGTGTGGGTCGGTCGCCCCTGAAAATAGACTAGTGTGAGTGTGTGTGGGCAGGTTGCCCCTAAAAATAGACTAGTGTGAGTGTGTGTGTGGGTAGGTCGCTCGTGAAAATAGACCAGGGTAAGTGCGTGTGGGTCGGTCGCCCCTGAAAATAGACCAAAATGAGTATGTGTGGACAAGTCACCCCTGAAAATAGACCACCATGAATGTGTTGGCAGGTCGCCCGTTAAAATAGACCACCATGAATGTGTGGGCAGGTTGCCCGTTAAAATAGATCACTTTTTCTTCAAAATGGGCAGGTCACCCAAGAGAATCAGATCATTTTCTTTCCTTTTGTTTTCTTTACAAGCTTACTACGCAAAATCTTTGCTCCATAAGCATTGTAAAGAGGGGGCAACTATCATAACTCATTTTTGGGTTCTTCCCAATTACATTTTCTTTTTTTCACAAAAAAAACCCAAAACAGTGTCGTTTTAAATGGCACTGTTCTCTTTCTTCCCTACCCATGTAGAGACAGGGAAGAAGAAGATTTTAAATCTTTTTTTTCCCTGTTATTCTCCTTCTCTTTCCCCTCCCACTTGCCCACAAAACCCGGACCAAGCCATTACCTTTACCATGCCACCATGAATACAACCCATGCCCTGACCTTGCTCTGCAGACAACCGACCACCTTACCCTGTAGGGGTAAGGTAGCCTCGTTTCCCTCCTGCGTCTTGATGGAACAAGGCAGGGGGGACTCTGATTCCGCTTAGCTATAAATACAAAGAAGGGAGAAGACAGAAGGAGGAAAAAAAGAGAGAGGTGGGGAATGGATTGCAAGAGAAGAGAGAAGCAACAGAAGGTGAGAGAGGAGGAAGAATTGTTTGAAAGAGAGGGAGATTAGAGAGAAAGCAGAGGGGAAAGGGAAACCGGAAGTGGGATTTTTTTTGAGAGACAAAGGAGAGAAAACGAAAGCATACATGGGGAAGAGAAGAACAGAGACTGGGGGTCATTGTACAGAGAAGAAGAAGGATCGTTCCTCACCACCTGGGCACCACCGATGTGCTTCCTCTTCACCGCCACAACAACAGCGCCATTCTGCCACCATCAACGCTGCCAACGCCAGCGGAACCAGAGAGGGAGAAGAGGAATAGAACAGAGAGAGAGAAATAGAAGACATGAGGAGAAACAGAGGGGGAGGACAGAAGAGGAGAGACAGAGAGGAGAAAGAGAAGATAACAAAAAAAAAAACAGAGGAAGGGCTAAGGATAGAAACAGAGGAGACAAGAGAGAAGGAAAGAAAACAGTCGTCGCTTACACCACCACCCCCGCCGCCTCCGCTACCACCAGTAGTCGCCAGCATCGCCACCGCTCCAAGTAACTGCGCCTCCCTCTTCCCTGTTGTTAATGTCGCCTACATTTGCATGCAGAACGTGAATTAATCACGTTCTGCAGTAAATGTAGAGTTGGCTGGTTACTGTGCTCATGCACAGTAACCAGCTTATTTGGTTATGGGCTGGAACATCAGCCTAGCCCATGCGGCTTGGCTGAGTCTAGCCCACAGTATATGGGTCGGGTCAGGCCCAGCTCAGAATGATTAGCCCACGTCCGGCCCGGTTTTTTTTGTTAAAAGAAAAATTCTAAAATATTTTTTTGGGATTTTACAATTTTCCCGCATATTTTTATGTCATTTTGACTAATATTGGGCAGTACTTTTATGTTGTTAAAAATACAAAATCCGATATTAAAATGCTCGGTTTTCGTCAAAACTTCCAAAATACAAAAAAATATTGTAAAAAGAAAAAAATGATTTTGTGCATACGGCTAAGTGTCTCAAAGCTGAAAAATCATATTGTGTTATTCATACACCAAAAAAATAATGTTTTAGCATTCATTTTAGCTTTAATAACCAGTTTATTAAAGTCAAGAGAACATTGGCTAAAATTTTATAAAAAAAAATTATTTTGTTTGTCTTTTAGCATCCGGGGTACGACATTACACGTAATACATATTCTGGATATCAAATTCTTTTTTTGGATGCTAGAACTGTTAGATTTTACCCCGTTAAGATAAGAACCTCCTTATTGAGGATGACTTTTCTTGAATTTTAGACAGACAGGACCAACAATTAGAAAACGCGACCAAACCTTAGATCTTGATCAGAAAAATAAAACAATGCAGCTTATCTTAGGTATGGTGTATTTGGGGTGCTAATACCTTCCCTTTACGCAATCAGTCTCCATACCCGATCTCTGAGACCAGTTAAGGTTCCTAGTGACCATAATACTAGGTGGCAACTCCCATTCTTTTTTTCCACTGATAAAAGACAAGAATTCCTTGTCTTCTCATATATTCCAAAATAGACATACCACCCCTGAGTGAGGGTGGAGAACGATCGCCGCGACGCCGCACACGTGCGACATTACTTTTAGATTTTGAACACAAATTCATTCATCATAGCAAACTTATCCTATGAAAACTAATTAAGAGAACACCAACACCATAGCAATTATAAGGCAAACCAAACACCAAGCAGCTTACTTTAGGTAGGGCATATTAGGGGTGTTAATACCTTCCCTTTACGCAACCAGTCCCTTGCCTTAGAATCTCTGAAAGACCAGTTAGGGTTTCTAGTGACCATAATACTAGGTTGTGACTCCCTTAATCACAAAACAAAAACAAAAAAACCCTGAAATCAATCGGGAAGGGTCATCGCGACGCCGCGAGGGTGCGACAACACCTATAAAACATCCTTGGAACCTTGTTACACCAACCCATGACCTCTAAAAAAAAAAAAGGGTCCAAAATCCAAAATCAATTCAAAACCTTATATATTTATGAGTTCATATATGTTTTTTTAGGTGTTTTGAATGTAAAAAAAGAAATACACAATAGAAACCCCTTTTTCATATGTAATCATTTGACATAAAAATCAACCATTTTGGTGGTCTAAATCTTTCCTAACGATAATTTTCTCTCTATAAACCAGAATTCGACAACCCACCCTCTCTTCTCCACCAAAATAGGATTAAAAATTAAGGAAAATAAAGTTTTATACCAAAATTTCATTTTAAAAAATTATAGGTATTGATCACCTAATAACTTTAAAAGATGGGGATGCAAATGAACTTTCAAAGAAAATTCTAAAGAACCACTTATGTTACATGTGTGTGTGTCACTTCAGTCCCTTATCTTTCAATTAAACCCTCACAACAACAAAAAAAACATGCAATTAAGCTCTAATTTGGGCTCAAAATAGCTTAATTATACAAAATATAAGATCAATGACCAAATTAAACTTTTAAAAAAATTGCATTATTGCAGTCAATAATGAAATGTGAGAGTGAATAGTAATAATATCTTATAGTAAATGAGTCACATTATAGTTTATATGCTCTTATAATTTATAGCAAAACACAAACGACCAAAACCTCATATTATATCTTATTTTATTGGCAAGAACAATATTAGTGACAAAAACATTTTAATTATATTTTTTTTTAAAGTATATTTGGTAGTATAGTGCAAGATATTTTTATAAAAATATTTTTTAATTTTAAATATATCAAAATAATATTTTTAAGATTTTTTTAACTAAAACACATCAAAATTATTCTAAAAACCAATTTAATGTTTTTTTAAATAAAAAATAATTTGAAAAACACTTTAAAAAATGAGTTGAATCGCAAAAACAAACAGACCTTAAAACATCACCGACAATTTATGGTATTTCTATTCTATTTCAATGTTCAAAGTTAAGACAAAAGAAAAACAGATCCAACATTAACCAATAATATATTGTATGTTTAGTATTGTGGTAACTTTTGTGGTTATGGTTTTAAAAAAATAGATTTAAAAAAATCATTTTTGTTGTAATTGGTTGGATTAAAATATATGTTTGATTAAAAATACGGTTAAAATTATAATTATATAAAAAACAATTAGAAGGTGTTTTGTTAAAACTATTGTTGAAAGTGTTGTTAATAATAAAATAATTAAAAAAACATAATAATTTTATAGTTTTGAATTATATTATTGTATACTAGATTATTATGTCATTAATACAACAATGCGCCATTAAAATTCTATTTTTATTGTTTGATTAATTACTTTTTTGTTAAAGATTTTGCTAAAGTATAGTAAATTATATATTAAGAGCTCATTTGGCAAGTGTATTGTCAATGGTTCTTTCTTTTTCTTTTTTTTGTCGGAAAAGATAAATTGAAAGAAAGGTAAAGGTTAAGATTATTTTGGTCTCACTGTATTTTCAATGGTTCTTCCTCTGTTTTGAAAAAAAAATAAGCTTGCACAAATAAAATAATAACTGAAGTGAGCTTTCAGGAAAAACCATAGTTATTAAATCCGGTTTGGAAATTGACCCCGTTAAGGAGCCAGGTCCTAGGTTTTATGAGTCAACCCGGGTCGACTCGGGTCAATCCGAAAAAATTAAAATATATATATATTAAAGTTTTAATATTTTATATGAAAAAAATTAAAAAACAATATATGTAAATATAGAATATATATGTTATAAATAATAAAGTTAAAAAAAATATTTTAAATTTTTTTATTTCACATTAAAAAATAATATGTTATTTTTTTAATTAAAAAGAAAATAAAATTAAAAGAAGGCACAGACAGCCCTAAGTTTTCCCTATCTCTACCAAAAATAAAAACAAGTCGCCACCCCCTTGCTTTGGATTTTCTCTCCCAGAACTAGTAAAGCTTCCCTTTTCACTTGGGCAAAGCAGCTGCCACATAGACCCAGCCACAACTTCCCTCATCCCTATCTCAGTCACCCCCCTCCTCTTTTGGCCAAAACTAGAGAGCCCATCCCTCTTTTTCCCCAACTACCTATTGGCCAAACCAAGAGACTTAGGTGATTTGCTTGTTTTTGCATTACTCTTATGGTCTGAAAATCAAACAATATAAACCATTCATTTATGTGTTTCTTTTCCAAGAGTGGCCTTGCGCATGGCAACAAACTTCTCAGCCTGTTTGTCTTTGTCGGACCAGCTTCCATGAACGACTGGAGCATTTGCAAATAGCAGCTCATTATAGAGAAGATAAAGAAATAAAAAGAGAAGTCGAATGACGGAAACCACATTTGAAGAAGAACCGGGTCTCATCCGGGTTCTCCCGGGTCACCCGGGTCATGGATCGACCCGCCGGGTCATCCGGGTTTTACCGGGTTGCTGTACTTGTCGGTCTTTTAACAACTCAGAACCAGTCCAGCAACTAGGTCTCGGGTCAACCCGCAAGACCGGGTTTAATAACTATAAAAAAACAAGTTAAAGTTACTTTCCAGTAACTGAAGTCAAACTTTTGGTGGAACCTATATTTAAACCACAATTTCTTATAATTAATCAAACACTATATTTTTATTATTGAGAAAAAAAGCAAATACAAACTCACTTCCAAGCTCTTAATCTCCACCTTACCTAACCAACCAATCTAAAGTGATGTTTATATTGCTGCTAAATTATATTTTTAAAAAAATTTAAATTTATATTAATTTTATTTTTTTAGATTGTTTTGATAGGTTAATATCAAAAATAAATTTTAAAAAATAAAATAAATATTATTTTAATATATTAAAAAAAGCTTTTTAAAAAACGACTTGTATTATAATTCCAAACATCCACTGAATTGTCTGTAAAACAAAAATTAATTTAACTCACCATTTTGAATGATTCTTCTCATCATAGAAAAAAAAAAATCTAAAAAAATCTAAGATGATTAAAAATTTTCAAGAATAAAATTATTACCCGATTCATCATAATGTGAAATGAAAATTATTAATAATAAATAAATAAATAAATAAATAGCACATCAGATAAAATTTGTTCCTATATGATACTAGTAATTATACCACCAACCCAATTATACTATGCTTTTCGTCGTCGTCATCGTCAATTAGAAATCTTTGAGCAACTCCCTAACCTGCTCAAGAGTCACAAACAAAACCACAGTAAAAGGACCCTGTCTTGAAATTGTAGGTATAAAGCCCTTGTAAAGGGCCATGATACCTTCAGCTTTCACTGTCTTCATTGCACAATCAATTGCTCCACTGTAAGGCGCAACTTTCCCTGGCTCCACTTTCATATTCATGACCCTGGTTTTAATCACATCTACCGGGTTCGACGCCACCGCCGCCACAAAACCCGCTGCAAAACTCGCCGTCACATGAGTCCCTAACCCATCCTTCATCATTCCATTCTCCAAAATCATTTCCTTAATCTGATCATACGATGCCAATTGCGATGCTGTAACAATCATCGCGCGGTTCACCGTAAGAGATGACCCTCGCCACAGGCTAGCAACACCTTCCTGCTTCGACATTCTCGTAATAGCGTCAATCACACTGTTATAGTTCCGCCGTTGGGACGAAGGTAGACGTCCGTCTGCTTGCATTCTAACCATTGCCACATCAGCTGGATTACCAACAGCAGCTCCGATCCCTCCGGCGATTAAACCGGCTGTTATTTTGCTCAGCAACGGCATGTTTCCTGTCTCCGGATTGGTCCATTTTTGCTTCAGAATATCATAGAGTCCCATGCGCGTGGTGGAGTAGAGAGTCTGGCGGAGGACCGTGGCGGAGACGCCGGAGAAGAGAGCGGCGACACCTTCGGACTGGAAGATGCGGACTCCGGCAGAAATTGGCCCCACACGCGGTAGTGGTGGTGGAGGGATGTGGACGGAATTATGAGGGATTGCAGCGGAGTTGAAGGCATAAGCTGGGCGGAGACTGTGAACTTGTTGTGGGTTTGGTAAATTTTCGCCTTGGAGTTGCATACGGACCTTGATGAGATCCAAAGGGTGAGTGGAGCACCCAGCAACAATTGAAGCGATACCTCCTTCAACAAAACCCTTGACACCCATGATTATCAGCAAACTAAGTATCGTTTGGTTGGGTTAAAAAGAATAAAAGAATGTTTTCGTGTACGCAAGATTGGGTTTTTGTTGTTCTTTTATGTTACCAGTTGGGTTTCAAGTCACCGGAGACGTGGGCTAAAAGCATGGAAGAAGGATGAGGGACGCTAGGTCTCTGAGACATGCTAGTAGAAATAGGGCAAACAAGAAGAAATATATATATATATGGTTTAGGGAGCGGAGAGGTAAGGAGTCTTTAGAGGGTGGTGGAGGAGGAGGAGGAGGGAATAGGAAATAGGAGAAAATAGAATAGGACAGTTGTCAAGAAATTCGATGCTTGGAACGGGGCGTGTGGAAGCTGTCCTGTAAGAATAAAATACGCGGGTTGATGGGGTCCATCTTGGTGCCTGTTAGGTTATGAGGGGGAGGGGGGGCAAGCCTCAACTGCCCTTTCCTGCCATGACCTGAACTCTCTTTTTTTTTTTAATACAATTTTCTAATTTAGTTGCTGCCTTGCTGGCTTTCTATGGCTTGACTTTGACTCTAGGTTTGATTTCTATGATTAACAGCAAGCCCTGTTTTTCTTTATTTCTTCTTCTTCTTTATTTTCCTATCTTCTACGAGCTAGCCAGCACAACCTTTACTGTCTTCCTTCTTTATTTGTTTATTTCCTCCTCTTTTTTTTCCCTCTCTTCTAGGAGCTAGCTACCTAGCCAGCCAGAGCAACCTTTACTGTCTTCCTTCTTTATTTGTTCATTTCCTCTTCTTTATTTTCATGTTTATCGTTTTTTTATTTAGAGTGGATAAATAGTTTTTTTTTTGTTATAGTGTTTTTTATTTAAAAATATATGAAAATAATATTTTTTTTTATTTTTTAAAAATTATTTCTATCATCAACTCATCAAAATAATCTAAAAATATAAAAAAATAAATTTAAATCTAAAAAAAATTAAAATTTCATATAACATGGTGTTTCCAAACAGTTCCTGAGACCATCAGGAGGATTCATAGTTTCCCTTTATATATCAAAACCATATAGAGGGCTGCATGATTGTGCCTAGCCAACCCCTTACCACTTGCTAAGTTCATTTTGCATGAATAACACTTCGCAGCCATCGATATGTTTGTTATCAAGACTTTTTCCAAACTACCAAAGTGAATAAAAATATTTTTCAAATTAATATAGTTAAAAAATAATTTGTAACACAATTTAATTAATTGCGCAACTCACATGCCAAAAAAAAGTTTCTTTCTTTTTTCTAGCTCATTTCTTTATTTAATCCCTCAATTTTTGCTATTCAATTAATTTTAGTTTTATTATTATAATCATTTCATATATATTTTTTGTGCAAAAAAATTAACTAAAGTTAATATTTATTTTTGAATAAAAATGCTAAAAATAGTTATTTTTTCCCAGCTTAAATAAAAATAAGTTTAATTGATAAAATAATCATAATAATATAACTAAAATTAACTAAATATAAGACTTGAGGGACTAAATAAGAGAAGAAAAAAAAGAAAAAAAGGTTAGCACAATAATTAAAGCAGGAGAGAGAAAACATAAAAGAAAAGGATAAAAGAAAAAAAAAATGAGACATCAGGAGTACACTATAACTCTAATTACGACAACCTAATATTATTACAAAAATCTTGACGAGACGAATCCATAGACACCGAGGAATGCCATCTATGGAGCTTTAGAGTCACACGTGTCACCTAAAAGTTGCAGAATGCTCACCTATTAGCACGTGTAATACACGCGCCAACATGTGAATTTGTTTTTTTTTTTTTGTTTCTAGTGTGTGAAACATGTGTGCCAAACAAAAACAATGTTTTAGGCAAGTCTATTACACACGCCAAAAACAAAACAAAAATAATAACAGGTCGCACAAGTATGACCTGTGTGGATGAGTATGTTATATTAGTTTAGGAACTTTTTTACAGTTGTGCTAGTTTGAAAAACCTTTTTTCCTCCATTGTGATAGATTAGAAAAGAAACTCTTTGTCATTAGTGTCCTAAATTTTAGGCCATGGTTATTTTTGGAGTTTTTTTAATTAAAAAATTAGCATAATGAAAAAAAAAATAATGGCATGTCGCACATGTATGACCTACGTGGGTGAGTATGTTATGTTAGTTTGGGAAATGTTTTTTTGTTGTGCTACTTTGAGAATATTTTTCTCCACTGTTATAGATTAGAAAAGAAACTCTTTATTATTAGTGTCTTAAATTTCAGGCTATGGTTATTTTTGGAGTTTTTTTAAAAAATAATAGCATAATAAAAAAATAGAACAAATAACACAGTCTATGAAATATTTAGAGAAATAACACATTTATGTGAGTCACTTGCATTATCTACAATTTACGAGTCGCATGTGACTTCAAACAAATTAAAACTCATCCTTTATTTTTTGTTTGTCCTCCTCTCCCCTTGCCACCACTGCAGCCCCACTCATCCTACTCTATTCCAACCATAAAACATCATTTCGACCACTTCGACTCCACCTCTCTCTTTCCCCCCTCTCCCCACCTCATCTCTATCTCTCTCCACCAACTCATGACATTTTCTCTCTCCTTGCATTGCGAGTTCTCATGGATTTTTGGTCGCTACCATAACCACTCACTATCAACAATTTAAGGTTTATTACACCATGCTCTTATAATGATTTTATAGTATTTTTGATAATTTTTTATTTTGATTGATTTAGTTAAGGTTAGGGTTTTTTTAGATTAATTTAGGATTTTATTAAATTAATTTAAATTATATTAATTAGCTATAAAAGACATTAGTTTGAGTTTATAATTGTGTTATATATGAAGAAAATTGATGAATTTAGGTTGTTGTCGATTATGTTATTATTAGGGTTTTTTAGGTTAATTTACAGATTTTATCGAATTAGGTATAAATTATGTTAATTAACTATGAAATATATTAATTGAGTTTATAATCTCGTTATTTATGAAGAAAATTGATAAATATGGTTTTTTACTGATTATGTTAAGGTTAGGGTTTCGTTGAATAAGCTTTTGTCGAAAATATGTACCTTGATTAATTTGAAATATTGATAAATTAGGCTCGGGTTTGTGTTATTTGATAAAATATCTCGTAGTATTAGAATACTATGTTTTTATGGTGATATTATTGTCAATACTGACAATAATATCACTTATAATGGAGAAAGTAATGAGTTTCTAACAATATGAGAAAGCTTGGTTGAGGAAGATGAGGAAGCTCAGTTGGATATGAAAGCTCGCCAAACTATGTAGATGTTATACCTAACTTTATCAATATAATGATCATTTATCATCACTTGGTTTAGATTCTCCACAACCATATGAAATGGATGCCATATTCAATCAAGCTTTCATATCTACAATTTATGGTGTCGATGTTAGGTTCACTACATTATCACCTAAACTAGAGGAATATGTTACTTGTGACGCTTATATGGTCATTTGAGTATAACTTGACACCCGGGTGAACTCTATATTATATGGGTTTCCTCGTTTAGGGCTATTATTTAAGTACAACTCTAGAATTCACAATCAAATATCGATGGATAACCCAAACATTAAATTCACACTACCTTCATTAGAGATGGGTACACCTACATAACAAGTTAGACGCACCCTAGTTTGCATCCTTTAAGTAATTTCGATCACATTGACAATCAAGATAGCTTGGTAAGAGACATATCTAATATAACAGTTAGGAGCTTGTTACTTCCTTCATTATAAGTGATACATTGTCAATATTGACAATAATACCACTATAAGAACATAGTATTAAAATACTATGAGATATTCTATCAAACAACAAAATCTAAGTCTAATTTATCAATATCACAAACTAATCAAGGTACATAATTTTGATAGAAGTTTATTCGATGAAACCCTAACCATAATATAATCATCAAAAATCCAAATTCATCAACTTTCTCTATCAATAAAAACTTATCAACTCAATTGATGTATTTCATAACTAATTAACATAATTTATACCCAATTGGACAAAATATCTAAATTAACCTAAAAAACCCTAACCCTAACTATGATATAATTTACAACAACCTATATTCATAGATTTTCTTCATAAATAACATAATTATCAACTTAAATTAATTTATTTTATAGTTTAATAACATAATTTAAAGCTAATTAATAAAAATCCTAAATTAATCTTGATATGAACCAAGTCAGGTCTGAATTTGACCTTAAAATATCTGCTGACCAAATTTATAAAATCAAACGTATCTCTAAAACTTTATATTGGAATGAGCTGAAATTTTTCAGGGAGATACTAGACATATAGAACTATATTTGGTAAATTTGAAGATCAAATGGAGTTCAAGAACATATTATTTTACACTGTCAAAGTTATTAGATAAATTTTGTCAAATATGTCATATTAGAGCTTTATATATTATTTGGAACATATCTAGAGCTACAGATGGAATTGTTATACGACTCAAGTTACTATGAAAACTAGAAATCTCAAGCTTTCCAACCATATATATTAGGCCTATTAATGCATCCAAACAAGAGAGAACGATATGATCGACATGGACATCCTAGATCAATAATGATGCAACGAAGTATTGAAAATTCACATAAGCATCCTTTAAAGAACATGAAGATTCTTTTACCAAGTGAAAATCCATGTGCTGTATGTTCTCAAGGTAAATTAATTACCAAACCATCTTAATTAAAGGTTCTTATAGAATCAACATATATGTGGACCTATCCATCCACCATGCAGATCTTTTAGATATTTTATGGTATTGATTGATGCATCAAGTAAATGATCACATATGTTACATTTGTTAAATTAATAGCATAAATTATTAGACTACGGGCATAATTTTCTTATTATCTAATCAAGAAAATTCGATTGGACAATGCTGGTGAACTTACTTCTCAAGCATTTGATAATTTTTGCACTTTATTGGAATTGATGTTCAATATCCTGTTGATCATGTACATACTCAAAATAGTCTAGCAGAATCATTTATAAAGTGACTTTAATTAATTGCTAGACTATTATTTATGAATTCAAAATTACTTATATTTGTTTGGTGACATGATATATTACATGCTCTATCAATGGTTAGAATTAGACCAAGTGTTTATCATAAATATTCTCCTTTGCAACTTGTTTTTGGTATACCACCAAATATATTTCATCTACAAACTTTTGGTTGTGTGGTATATGTGCTTGTAACACCCCACAAAGGACTAAAATGGTTCCATAACATAAAATAGAAATTCACATTAGTTTTGATTCTCCATCTATTATTAGATTCCTTGAACCTTTTACTGGTGATGTTTTTAAGGCATGTTTTGAAGATTGCTATTTTGATGAGAAAATTTTCCCATCATTAGGGAAATAAGAATTAGTGCCTAAAGCATGACAATAAATTACTTGGAATAACCTAAAAGATAAATTCATTTACAAAATATTACAAATCAATTACCAGTTGTTTTCACCAATAATGAAAAGGTTGTTAAATCTCACATTCCAACTGCAAATACTCCATTGAGAAATGTTTTAAATTGAGTAAAGGAAATAAAATGAATTATGTGTGAATTTTGATAAATGGGACATGAATATATGTATATATTAAAGGTAAAGATACAACAATTAATCCAAAATCATTTCTTGTAAATGTTTGGTTAAGAAATGTAAACCCGATACAACTTAGAAGTTCCATAAAATCTCTAAAGGAAGTGTGTAAGGAAATTAAGCAAATAAAATACAAAAATTGAGGATTTGATATTTGTAGTAAGGGAATGGATATGGACCTTTGAAATTCAGAAAAATAGTTAGCGAACAAATTTTTAAATATAGAAGTGTGAAAATATATGAAAAATAAAAAAAGACTAAAATGTGAATTAAATTTTAATGAAAGTGATTTATGAGGAACGAAACCTACTAGGTATGAATTAATGAATTTTGATATCGCCTATTAAAAATTGATATTAAAAATATATTGGGACATAGGAAATAATACACGATAACTATAAAAGTTACTATTTGAAAGGACAATGAGACTTTAATAATTTTTGCGTATAAAAGGCTTGGATGCAGCTGACCATAGGGGGGGTTGAGAGAGAAGAAAGGAGAACTAATTTTTTGCTTGAAAAATCCTTGAGAAACCTAGAGAGAAAAAAAAAAGAAAAAGAAGAGAGTTAGTGATACTAAAGGATTTGGGCAATAAAATCACTTAGACTTAGAGTGTTATTGAAAGAAAAATTTGAGGATAAAGTGAGAGGGAAGGGGTTGCAACAACAAACAAGGAAAAAGAGGTAGGAATCCTTGATTTGTTAGCATTTGGAACCTAAATTACTCCTTGGTAAAGTGTTCCAACATCCATTTAACAAGTTCTTATAATATTTGTTAAGTTTCCATTAATTTTTCATCAAATTAAGGTTTGGGTTCATAACAAATTTCAGGGAAAATGAGAAATTGAATTAAATTGATGTTTGTGACATGTAATAGGATTGAAATGAGTTGAAATAGCAAGTAATTTTAAAAGGAAATTAGTAATTCCTTGTTAGTATGTGGTCGATCATTGATGTAATAAGAGGAATAGTGTTTTATTTGAATCCTTAGCTTGATGATATGTGTTTATATAAATTTAGATATGAGAATGCATGAAGCAATAACAATAAAGATGTTAGAGAGGGATGAGAAAAGTGTTAATTGATAAGTTAATGAAATTGGGAGAATTGTCTACAATTGTGATAAGTTGCAAAATGATGATAAATTGGGTAAACTAGTTTTTAGAAGGTGTCTTTGGAAAGAAAATGATTTTGAATGAGGATAAATTAAATTGGTAATGTATGAATGTTATGGAATTTGTCGACAGTTTCATCTCTTAGTCTTCCAAAAAGAATTCGAGCATAAACATGGCCTTGAATGTTATTTATCCAAGAAAGTTGACCATGCTTAATTTGGAGTTTTATAACTCCAGCTATGGGTTAATAATCGAGAAGGGGTCGAGAGAGACCCTACTGAAACTGTTGGTCATCTTTTTGATAACGGGTAGTTTTGAGGGATTTAGGAGCAGAACTGGGTTCTTCTCCCCTTAGTGGATTTATAACCTTGTGTCTTAGCATTTTGAGGGATTAAGCCACGCTTTAAACTGAACTATATAATGTTAGTTATGGATAAAACACAAAACAGTGTTCAAATAAAGAATTACGCCAACTGTGATGTTGGTTTGCATTCTTATTTAAGAACCTATGGAAAGGGATTTAATGGGAACATGAGGCATAAATTTAAGAAAAAAGGATAATAATGAATGAGATGATTAAAGAAAAATTTGTATAGACATAAATTAGAAGAAATAAACGCTTATGAGTAATGATGTGGTATAATTGTTAATGTAAGGGGAGCTAGAGGACCAGGACAGCAGCCCGGAACTACCAGTCAAGCTTTTACAACAGGTAGGTGCCGAACACCTATGCTTTATATATATATTTTTTAAATTGTTTGGCATGTTAGTGCTTTGAACTTAGTAGTCTATATATATGATGTTAATAAGAAAAATAAAAGGAGATCGATACGAATGGTAGGTTGAGATGACATTGATTAGTTATCCGGGTTTGGATAGCTAATTGTATCAATAAGGTTCCATTGGTACCGATATTCTAGATGATATTGATTAGCTATTTGGGTTTGGATAGTTAATGGTATCAATGAGGTGTCATTGGTGTCAGCATTCTTTAAATTGATTAGTCGATCCAGTGCAAATGGGTGACTAATGATGTTAGTAAAGATTTCTAACATCGGCATGGTTATTCTCGGTTAAGGGAAAAATATAAGTTGATTAACTATTCCGAGTTGGGAATAATTAATGATATCAATGGATTGCATTGTATCAATAATCATTCTGGTGTGATTAGCTACTCTAGGTAAGGAGGCTAATGATGTCAAGGGTTCTTGACATCGACAACTTTGATAGTAAACCAAATGTGGATAAGAATTGATTAATTATTTCGAAGTAGGAATAATTAATGATATCAATCGATTATATTAATATTGACATTTGAATGAAACTGATTAGTCTAACCCGATATTAGGAGACTAATGATATTAATTATATTCATTAGTATCGACAATTTACCTTTCGGAGAATGGGAGAGAAAGTATTGATTAATTATTTCAAAAGAATCTGATAAGCTAATGATACCAAGAGATGAATATCTTCTTATCAAGTGAATTCGAATTGATTTATGAGGAGATGATGTTTGAAACCATTGAGTTGAGTTGAGATTTTCAAGATGAAATTATTCTCAGAAAATAGGTTAGAATATTAGACGGATATTGACAATAGATGAAAAATATATGTTGTAAAAGAAGTTTATGCCTAATTTTATGAATCAAAGAAATGCCATGGAAATTATTACATGTCGTTGTTATGTTTGTTACTACTTTTTTTATATATTTATATGTATATGTTAATTTTTGTTTTCAGGTCCATCGGGGTCATGTCAAAAGTGATATTAGTTTAGTCACCTTTTGTTTTTGGACATGTAATTATTTTTTAAATTAAAAGATTTATCTCCTAGAACTTGAAATGTGATATTAACCCGAAAATTTGGATGTATGACTTTAATCTAATGTATGTAATTCTAAGTACCTATTTAACCATGCATATTTATAGTTAAAATCGAATTCTTCACTTGAATTACGTTATATGATGTTATTATGCAAAATATAGTTTATTTGATGATATTATGTAACAATTGAATTATGCATTATTATTTTGTGAACTTGAATTGTATGATGTTATTGAATAAAGTGTGTTGTGTTGATGAAGATGGATTGGGTTGAGATCCAGGATGATTGGATCAGGTTGTGAAATTTTATTGAAAGTGTAATTTGATTTTGTTGAAAACTTAAGACATCCCAGTATAAGGGAGACTCCGTCGAAATTTTGGTGGAACTTGTATAAAAACAATTTCTAAAATTTCCATTTACCTGTTATGTGTTTTCCTGGAAATTAGAACTGTTACACAGAGGTATTGGAAAAATACTTGAACCCAGAGATAACCATGTATTTAAGAACTCTAAGTATGCGAATGATATCACAAAACCAATTAATCTCCGATAAGCTAATGTATGATTTTTGTTCCCACAAAGAAATATTGTTTTGTCACAAACAAATAAAAGAAAAACTCATGTTTATTCTCCAACTTACTGCTGACATTTGCAATTAAAAAAAAACATAATATAGTCTCTTCTAACTAACCCTAATGGACCTTTTTTGGGTTATAAGCTAATAGGACTAAACTAGTAATCAACTAACATAAGTTTAATAATGAAATATAGACCTAAACAATGTTTAATGGGTCAAAACAAACCCAAATTAAAAATAATTATTTAACATTAAATAAATAAATAAAATAGGATAATAAAAACAAAGTCTCCATGCTAAATTTTCTCTATGTAGCCCTACTTTGGAACAATATTTAGGCATGCACAATTGTTCAGATTGTCAAGTGGATGAATAATATTGGGTCTTGTTGAAGAAATATTAGAAAAACAATTGAAATTTTGATCAAGACTATACAAATTAAAGGTTTGATGACCAACATGGACAAGATTGTAAAGTTTGGCAATCCAATTTTGATAAATAAAGGCTTGATTAAGAAGAAAGTTGAATAAAGGAGAAAAATTGCAAAATAAAAGAAGCCAATTGCTCGATTGAATTTTGGAAGAGCTTAATTGGTTTAATTAGGGGGCTAAAATGAAAGAAAAAATAAAGTTTGAAAGTTAATTTGTTTAAAATCAGAAGAATTGACAAGTCTATGAATGCAATTGAACTTTGAATTTGTTTAATTAGTGAAATCAAGGGTTTAATTAGAGAAATATCAAAGTTCAGAGTCTATTCTAGTTAAAATTGCAAGGACTAAGGATCCAGAAACCAAAATGAATAGGAATTGAGGTTCTAAGGATTTAGCTGACTTAAGCAGGAGTGAAATTGTAAAAATTAAAAGTTTAAAGAGTTAATTGAGGACTGAATTGAAAAAACCAAAAATCAAGGATCATTTTGAAAGGAACATGGAAATCCAAGAGTCCAATTGCAAAATTCCAGGGGTGAAATTAAAAAGATTATAAACGACAAGGATAATTTTAGGCTTAATTCAAAGATTTCAGAAGTTAAGGAGGCAAGTTGAAAAATAATGTTAATTTAACCTAAATCCCCCTAACAGACCACTCGTCCTGAAACAATATGTCATTCAACCAATATTTATTTTCTTCTTTCTTTAAACCAGAGAAAGCTGCTCGAGAAGCTACTAATTAAAACGGCTTCCGTTCAACCCAATCTTCCCACCAAATTGCACCAAATATGCTCCAAATCATAGCCCACCCAGATTACCATCTTCTAATTTCACAGGTTTGATCTGTTTCCTTCGCCCGTATGAGACTCCTCTGACACGAATAAAATCCACCCTTAAAAGTCCAAAAATGGCAGGACTATTGGTGTCCCGTTTTCACCAAATGCGAAACAAGATCAAGACGTTGAGAGGATCTCATTCCCTCTTAAAAAAGATCAACAAGATAAGAGGGAAGACGAATTTTGTGGGAGGTGATACCATGTTTGCCCTATAAAAACTGAAAAGGACGACCTGGGATTGTTTGCCACAAACACCATTCCTTCCATTCGGCCAGGGAATTAAAATATAAACTCACCATCCCTTCTCTGTCAAAAACGACAGCCACCATTGCTGCCAACTTCTATTTCTAAGCCATCCTCAAGAACCCAAGAAGATTTTTGAATAGGAGACACTGTTAAACAAATCCTCCTAGATCCAAGACTGCAAGCCTCTCTGGTCGCCAACTTGCTCAACATAGTTTTCACAAGACAGTGTAGATCGTGGACTGTCTGTTTGGATGGAGAAGGAAACCACTTTGACTCTATGGCTATCCTCCCTTCATACATAGCCAACTATTATCTTATGGCACTGCCAAACTTGAATAAACATTTCTTATACATGTGAAGTATATCATATATATCCTAAAGTCCTAAAGGTGCATTCCGTTAATTTCTGTGCTACGTGCCCATGTAGTTAGTTTGTGCTTGGTTTCCAGTTAATCAGTTCCCGTTAGTTTAACTCAAAAGAAGAAAGATGAAGAAAAAAAGAGTCCGTGTTCTGGCTTGTAGAAGGTTTGCATCTTAGTTTATAGATCGGAAAACTTTGGTTTCATTCTTAGTATTTATTGCCATCCACTGGGCTCCACCTTTCGTCTAAAAATAATTGCTTTTTATGGAAAAAGCCCCTGTGAAGAAGTTGGTTAAAGCATCTGTCAAGCGTGTGTTTTATTTATTTATTTATTTATTTATTTATTTTGTGTCATATAATAACTCATCTATGTTACCTTAATTTGAGCTCCATGGTCTTGTAGCCTTGGCATTAATTAAGGATACTTGTAATATTAATTTGTCTACGTTGCTTTGTCGATAATGTTGGTTCGTGCTTTTTGTAGTTGACATGAAAGTGTGCTTCCTACCTAAAGCCAAGTATCAGGAGTTTCTGTTCTGTATTAGAGATTTCATGCCTGCCTTGTAAACCTGTATATATATATATGCATCATGCTTGAGATTTCCTATAAGGTCTCCCTCTGTCTTTGCTAGTGATGATTTACTCACAGTACCATCCCGTTCATGCATAGAGATATTACTATATATATATGTTCTTTGTCTTGAAATTAAGTCCGGACAGTAGGGCTGCCCTTAGGATTCTTTTGGTACGCACAGTTTCTTATCCATACATGCCCTGTTAAAATACTATGCTAGCGCCTCAATTTTGTTTTTGTTTTTTTTTAATAAAAAAGGTAATATAAAGCATCCTAGTGGGAAAGGTACGGGTCTTGGGGCTGTGGCTTTCGTTTTCCTGTTTTTGTTTAGGTCCATGCTTGTTCTCGTTTGCTTATGTGTGGCGATTAAGGTTCTCGTCTAACAATTTATAATTCAATTTTTGAATTTTTTAACCAAAAAAATGAATGAAGGAATGAAAAATAATTTGAGGATTAGATTAAGACAACACAAATTGAAAGTTTGAGGATTAATAAGGATGAAATTATAAATTTGAGAGTCAATTTAATCAAAAATTGAAAGAATTAATAAGTTGGAAGATTTAATTAAACTTTGATTTAACTAATTAATGCAATCAGGGGTTTAATTGAAAAAATATCAAAGTTTGGGGCTGATTTGGATCAAGATTGCAAGGTATTAAAGTCCAGGGACCACAGTGAATATGTGGTGATATTATAGGGGGTTAATTGATTTTTCCAGGGGTAATTTTGAAAGAATTAACATCTGAAGAGTCAATTAAGGACTGGATTGATTAAATTGAAAAATAAGGACTGTTTTGTAAATAGTGATGAAATCTAGGGGTTCACTTGCAATTTGATCCAGGGGTAAAATTAAAAACAAAAAGAAGAGTTTCCTCGATTAGGGACCCAATTGTTAAATTTCAGGAGTTAAGGGGCCAAATTGAAAATAGCCATGGATTTCGTCTTTGAATCACTGTTCATCGTCATCTTTTTCGTCAAAGGATGACCGATTCAACAGGAAAATCCGGGGAAATGCGCCAAAGACAGTCACCCACGACTCTTACCTCAGCTGCCTACTATCCTCCACGATACCTTTCCAAAAGGCCACGTTATCGTGACTAGCAGTCGTGCCAGGACTGTTAGTCCCCTGTTTTTCCTCAAACAGGGATGAACGTGCTTTGGCACGAAGAGAGGGCTTTCTCTGGCTTTATAAAAGCCAGAAATAGGAAGGAGGAGAAAAACCCAGGGGGAGAGAGAATACCAGAGAAAAACTAGGGGGAGCAAAAAGACAGGGACGAGGAGAGAAAAACCAGAGGAACGAACAAGACAGAGAAGAATGAAAAAACAGGGAACTGGTGAAAAAACAGAGGGGGACGAACCAACAGAAGTGAAAAACAAAAGGGGAGACCGTTGTATTCCTGCAGCACGCCCTCGACTTCGGCTTCAGTAGCAGCTCCAAAGCTCCATCTTCAGCAGCAACTGCACCAGAAACAAAGCATTCCAGGAGAAGATCACAGTGGAAACCAGAACAGAACAAAAAAAAAAAAACAGAGAAAGGTGAGAGACACAGAGAAAACCAGGCTTCGATATCAAGCCAACAGAGAACAACACAGGATCAAAAAAAAAAAAAAACAGACGGACGGACGAACAACACACAGAAAAGGAAAGGAGACAGAACAGAGAGAGAGAGCCAGACGTAAAGAGCGACGGAGAGAAAACAGAAATAAAGACCAACAAACATTGCACAGAGAGAAAGCAAAAGAAAAGAAAGAATCAGATGGAAAGAAAACGAAAGGAGAAACAGAGGGATCCAAAGCAAGCCACCGTCTTCGACTTCGCCTCCCTGCACAGGTAAGTTCTTCATTTCCCACTCCTTTGCAATTATATTTACATAGTTACTGTACATATGCAAATTTAATTCACTGCTTACTGTTCAGCCAACATATATTTCACTGGTTTGTGCATGCACGCGTGAAACAATTCAGGCGTGCCTGCTGTCAAGTCAAGTCACTGGCTTGATTCATGCGTGCCTGTTGTCAAGTCGGGTCACTGGCTTGGGCCAGTGACCAGGCTGGGCTGCTAGGTTTAGCCTAATTAGTAAGGCTAAGTTAGATTTAGCCTAAAAAAATAGTTTTTTTTTTTTAATTTAAATTTTATGGATTCATTCATTTGCATCAGAGTCAAGAATACCATACTTTTTGGGTTACATAATATTTATCAATGCTAGAGTTAAGAATATTAATAGTTGAATATTCATTGACATCAAAGTCGGAATATTATACAAAAAAAAAAAAGAATAAAAACAAACTCTTAGCAATTTAAAACAAAATCATCAATGCAGTTTGTCTCAGGTAGGACGCGTAAATAGTGATAATATCTTCTCTTTCGCGTAACTAATCTACTACCGTAGAATATTTGTTGACTAGTTAAGGTTTCTAGTGATTATAATACTAGGTGGTGATTCCTTAAACAAGACATTTCTCTACTCAAGAACAAGATGCTAGAAATATTTTCTTTACATAAAGAATTTGAATTTTTTAAGGCTACCGTAATGTTGAGTGCGACAAAAGTTATGAATATTGACACTAGAATTAGAAATAACTTCATACCTCAAATATTCATCGACATCAAAGTCAAGAATATTATACCTTTCTTCATATAATATTTACCAATGCTAAAGTTGGAAGTAATTTTATTTGAGTATTCATCGAAGCTAAAGTTAAAAATATCATACATTTCTTCATATAATACATATCAATGTCAAAGTTGGAAGTAAATATAGTTTAGGAATGTTATATCTTTTTCTTCATATGTTTACTAATGCTAGAGTTGGAAGTATTTGTAATTAAACATTCACTTACATTAGAGTCAGGAATATTATAGACAGATCATTTATAGCATAACACAGTAGACCTTTAGCAATTTAAGACAAAACCATCAATGCAACCTATTTCAGGTAGGATGCTTTAAGGATGATAATATCTTTTTTTTTATGTAACAAGTCTTATATCATAAAATTCCTATTGACTAGTTAAGTTTTTAGTTATCATAATATTAGATGATAACTTCTTAAATGAGATATTCTCCCATTAAAGAACAAGATGTCATATATTTATTTATTTTTATCTAATTTTTAAAGGTTGCCGCAACATCGGGTGCGACAAGTGTAAATATTTTTTTATGTGAACTTTAATTGGAAAAAAATTATTTTAACAACCCATTTTTATTTTAATATATTTAATATTAATAATTTTGGTTTTTTTAGAAAAGTTTAATTGATAAAAGAATAAATCTTTAAAAAATCTATTTTAATGTTTTGACTCTTTCGATAAATATATAGTAATGACTTTTCTTTGACAGAAAAGTCATTTTAGCTCTTCATTTAGCTTTCTCATTTAAATTTCAAATTTAAAGAAAAAAAATTAAGAAATTAGTTCTTTTTATTTTATTTTTTGCTCTTATTTAGGCTCTCCCATTAAATATGCTATTATTGAGCCAACTCAATCACTAAGGACCATTTTGTCCCACTTTTATTACCTATTTACAAGGATTTCATCCTTCCAAAATCAATAAAGCTACTATTTGGAGGTTTGCATATCCGACAAGTGATCAAGATTATCATCTTTTTTTATTATAATTAATTTTTTAATTATATAAGTAGATTATTTGTGATTTATTTCATTATCAATTTTAATCGTCTTTAAAATTAAAATCATTACAAATGCAGAGCTTTATATCCATATATATCTTACAACTTCATGAACTTTTTTCAATTATATTATTTATAGGTGTTTTAAAAAAGCTAGGGTATCTATAAAATTTACATTTCCAACCTAACCCAACCTGTTAAAATTGATTAATATGGATATTACAAATGATGGTGGGTAAAAACAACTTAATAAATAAAAATCACAGGTCAAGTGGAGATTAAGATGTTTGAAACCCAGTCAACCCAACCCAACCTGTATAGCTCACTAAATGTAAGTAACCCTAGAAAATTCTTGGTATAAATATCATTTTCCCTTCTCTTTGTTCTTTTTTTTCCCTTGCAATCACCTCTCATTCTCCTCCCTTCAATTCTCTCCTTTAGACTTCAAATAATCTTAAAACATTAAAGGTGTTGAATGCTTTTGCTCTTATTACATTATTCCTCCCGTCTTTTCTTTTAATTTCATGTAGGATCTCTTTCTCTCGGTCTTTTAAATTAGATTTTGTTAATTTTAGATCATATTAATAAATAATAGGGTGTATTTGGTTGTATTATCATAACCTAATTTTTCTGAATATGTGATGCAATACTTCTTTTTGAGTTGATTACTAGCTTTTTCTTGTTATTTCCTC